>Ga0209270_1001352_pt1 | contig 34867 bp, 32 predicted proteins | sample MTBAKSrepl1MetaG_FD_187456 | JGI IMG/M metagenome (GOLD analysis project Ga0209270, IMG submission 187456) | Enrichment culture microbial communities from Arthur Kill intertidal strait, New Jersey, USA, that are MTBE-degrading - MTBE-AKS1... | ecosystem: Environmental > Aquatic > Marine >...
CATGCCCTCGATCTCAACAAGGCAGAGCCGGCATGCGCCGATGCCCTTCATGCCCTTCAGGTAACAGAGGTTGGGTATGTGGATTCCAACCTGCTCTGCCGCATCGATTATAGTGAGATGTTCAGGCACCTGAACCTCCTGCCCGTCTATTGTGAGCTTGACTGTGTTATTCATAAATGACCTCTTATTTAAATGACGTTTATAATTACCGAAGAGTGCTTGCGAGTTCCTCTATCTCAATCGTGTTAATATCAATTGCTTCCGTGGGACAAACAAGCACGCATTCTCCGCAGCGTGTGCATTTTTCTTGTCTTATCTCAAAGGGCAAAGAATACGGGACACGAGATGTGATTACACTGCCCCTGATTGCATTGTATTTGCATGCCCCCAGGCACTTGCCACACCTGATACACAGGTCGGGGTTTATGATATATTCAGTGCGGAAGATACACTCCTTTTTCGCACAGGTGCTATCGATATGAGATAAGAACTCGTCACGTGACTTTTCAAGTTGCTCAGTAATAAATCTCCCCGTATCTTTTCCTTTCTTACATCGGGATGCTTCGATCATAACTTTTGCAATCCGTCTGAGAGCAGCTATATCAGAAACGGTTGGGGTATCCAAATGTTGGGCGATTTTTATGAGCCGTATTTTTGCCTCCTGTGTTCCAAGGGAACAGGGAAAACACTTGCCACACATCGGGCCGGAGAGGAACTCATTGATGAAATAGAGGACCATTTGCACGGGGCATGATTTCTCTTCAGCCTCTTTTCTTATGTCCTCGAGATTTTTTTCTTTTTGTTCAATATCTGTCTGTTCAATCATTTTATTGAAGGTTTTCGGGCTTCGGACATTGGTATTGCCTCAGCTACTTTCTCAAACTTGATGGCACCTAACGGACATACTGAATAACAATCGCCACACTTTCTACATGCAAACCGGTCTATGATATAGCCGGTTTTTATTTCTTTAATCGCATTGACTCTGCACACATCCTTACAGCGCCCGCAAAGATAACAGAGATCCCTGTCGATCGTGACGAGCGGTTGCTCGGTGATCTCGATGCTCCCTAATGGACAGACGAGGTAACAAGCTTTACATCTCTGGCAAAGTACCTGGTCTATATAGAAATTACCAACTTCATCCTCTTTTATTGCATCAAAAGGGCATACGTCTATACAATGCTTACACTGATAGCAAATTTCAGTATTTATAGATAGCAGACCGAGGCCTGTGCAGATATCAGCACGGCAATATTTATTGTCTATATGTTCTTCATACTCATGACGGAAATATTTGATTGTTGTGAGAACAGGATTTGGTGCGCTCTGACCGAGACCGCAGAGGGAGCCGGCCTGAACATGCTTGCCCAGTTGCTCGAGTTTCTCAATATCGCCTGGTTCACCGTGACCGGAAGTAATTTTTTCCAGTATCTGAAGCATCTGGTATGTTCCTATACGGCAGGGAGGACATTTCCCGCATGATTCTGCCTGACAGAAAGAAAGGAAAAATTTAGCAACATCAACCATGCAGTTATGCTCATCCATAACAACCATGCCGCCTGAGCCCATGATTGATCCGAGTGCTGTCAGGGAATCAAAATCTACAGGTGTATCGAGAAAATGCTCGGGGATACAGCCGCCCGAAGGGCCGCCGGTCTGTATTGCCTTGAACTTTCTGTCATCGAGAATCCCCCCACCGATATCGAAAACAATCTCTCTCAGGGTGATTCCCATGGGGACTTCAATCAATCCGGTATTTTTGACTTTTCCTGCAAGAGAGAAAACCTTTGTACCAGGCGATGCTTTTGTGCCCAGATCGAGGAACCAGTCAGCACCGTGCTCAATAATGGGGGGAACACATGCATAGGTTTCGACATTGTTAAGGTTTGAAGGATATCCCCAGACTCCACCGCCTGTTTCTGAAAGTCTCGGAGGCCGTGGTCTCGGGAATCCTCTTTCACCTTCGACTGAGGCAACCAGAGCAGTAGATTCACCACACACGAAGGCACCTGCGCCTTCAACCACCCTTATAGTAAAATCGAGCCCTGTCCCTAAAATATTCTTGCCGAGTAGCCCGAGCTCTTCGGCCTGTTTTATTGCTAGAGTTAAGTTCTTGACGGCCAGTGGGTATTCATGACGTACATAGATGATACCATACTGTGCATCGAGTACATAGGCACAAAGAATCATACCCTCGAACAAACTGTGGGGATCACCTTCCATGATAGACCTGTCCATAAACGCGCCCGGATCACCTTCGTCACCATTGGCTATGACAAATTTCATAGCTCCGGGAGAATTTTTTGTGTGGCGCCATTTTTTGCCGGCAGGGAATCCGGCACCGCCGCGACCTCTGAGATTGGCTTTATCTACTTCATGAAGAACCTGTTCGGGAGTCATTCCGGAAAATGCCTTTTCCAGAGCACGATAACCACCAACTGCAATATAATGATGAATATTGGTAGGGTCTATCTTTCCATTATTTCTAAGGGCAATCCTTAATTGTTTACCGTAGAAAGGAACATCACTAATACTGAATGAAGGTTTTTCACCGATAGAGGGACGATAAAGGAGATCCCAGACAGGTTTTTCATGAGTGATTGTCTTGAATAGTATATCTTTAGCATTTTCTGGTTTAACCTTCTGATAAAAATAGCTCTGGGGGTCTATTGTTATCACCGGTCCTTTTTGACAGAGTCCCTGACACCCCGTAGTAATTATTTCGACTTCAGCCCCACGGTCTTGAGACTCTCGCATGAGTGTTTCTACTACTTCCATGGAATGATTAGCCCTGCATGCTGTTCCGCAACAGACCTTGATCCTCTTTTCTCTTGGATCTAAAACTCCTTTTTTTTCTATGAGATTTCGAAAAGTGGAGAGATCTTCTACACGTGCAAGTCTCTTATTTCGTTTCATAAAAAACCCCATACTGTATAAGTGATGTTAGAGAATGCATAAACATAAAAACGAGTACTTATTGAAATAGACCTGGTCGTCACCTGAATTGAGCGATGTCATGATACTACGCCGTTCCTGGTGATGCTATATTTTAAAATTAAAGATATAAAAACGATAATAATTTTGGAAAAATAATTGTCTTATACTATATTCAATTTTTCATTTTTTTTCAAGCTTGACCGGAGGGGAGGGGAGTGATGGATGTGAGATTTTAGGATACCCCTTTGTCTCTGTGGCAAGGAGATTCGTTTCCATAAATTCTTGGAGGAGATGCATAATTGTTATGGAAAAAGGTTCATATCACTATTTGACTAAATCAGTTAGCTCATTTATAGTTATAAAAAATTATGGTACAGAGCATGACAGGTTTTGGGATTGCAGAGGATGAAAAATTCCGGATTGAAATCCGTTCGGTTAATCACAGGTATATTGACATATCTATAAAAATGCCTTCCTCTATGATCCAGTTTGATATACCCTTAAGGAATGTTATCAAAGAGAGATTCCGAAGAGGTAAATTTGATATTGCCATCTCTGCGAGTAATCAAGGTGCATGTCAGTTTTATCTCAATAAGGAGATGGTAAAAAATATGTACACGGCCTTGCAGACGTTGCAGAAGGAACTCTCTATCCCAGGCGAAATTACAATGGATACACTCGCAGCGTATAAGGAACTGCTAACAGAAAAAGATCCAGAGTTCGATAATGATACACTCTACGAAGTCTTTCACATGGCCGTCTCTGATCTTGAAGCGATGAGAATAAGGGAAGGAGAACTTATTGCCCAAGATGTGGTGCGCAGGGTTGAACAGCTCCGTATTATGAATAACGAAATCAAAGCTCTCGTACCGGGAGAGGTATCGAGAATACAGGAGAAACTAACCGAACGCATAAGAACACTGCTCAGAGATGAAGCAATCGATAGCAGCAGAATACTTCAAGAGGTAGCTCTTATGGCTGAGAAAAGAGATATATCAGAGGAGGTTAACCGGATAGAAAACCACGTAAAGCAGTTTGTGTCTATTTACCAGAGTGAAGATGCCATTGGAAGAAAACTTGATTTCCTTCTTCAGGAGATACATAGAGAGGTAAATACCTTAGCCTATAAGTCAGATGATTATTCCATATCCAGACTTGTCGTAGAGATGAAAACCGAGATTGAAAAAATCAGGGAACAAGTTCAAAATATTCAATGAAAGGAATGCTATGAAAAAAGGGACGCTCAGCCCGGCACTCGTCAATATTGGGTTTGGAAATGTCGTGGCGGTCACGAAGGTTGTTGCGATTGTGACCCCAGGTTCGGCGCCAATGAAACGGCTTCGCGATGAGGCAAGAAAAGCCGGTAGATTGATTGATGCAACTGAAGGACGGCGAACACGCTCGATAATTGTTACAGACAGTAACCATATAATATTATCAGCAATTCAGGCAGAAACGATTACACAGAGATTCCTTGAAGGGAAGGAAATCCTTGCAGGAGAGGAAGACTAAGGGCAGTCTCTTTATCGTCTCTGCACCCTCCGGTACCGGCAAAACAACGTTATGCAGGAAACTTGTTTTGTCAGTACCGAATCTGCATTTTTCAGTCTCATTTACAACGAGGGACCCGCGCCCGGGTGAAATACCCGATACAGATTATACCTTTATCAGCAGGAATGAATTTCTCTCTATGATTGAAAAGGGAGAGTTTTTGGAATGGGCTGAAGTGCACGGAGCACTCTACGGCACGTCCAGGAAGAGAATTGAAGATAGCCTTAACAAAGGGTTTGATGTCCTGCTCGATATTGATACCCAGGGAGCTGCACAGATACGAAAGGCAAATCAAGAGGGCGTGTATATTTTTATATTACCCCCGACAATGCAGGTTCTACAGCAAAGACTTGAGCAGAGAAAGACTGACTCGAAAGAACAGGTCAAGGAACGACTGAGGAAAGCGGTCCTTGAGATAAAGAGCTATTCCCTTTATGACTATGTTATAATAAACGACAAAATAGACGTTGCATTCAAGCAACTTGAAGCAATTGTGATCTCACATCATGTGAGTACCGGAATGATCAACCCGGCATGGATAGAAGAAAGGTTTAAATAGAGGAGGTCTTTATGGATATTATTTCTCTTCCGATAGAATTCGATAACGACAAGATTGATGGAAAATACAGAATCATTGCAATCGCTGCTCAGAGGGCAAAAGAACTTGCTACAGGTGCTGATCACAAGATTAAGACAAAAGCGCGGAAGGTCAGTACAATAGCCCTGGAGGAGACGATCAGCAACACCCTGGAATTCCTGACAGGGGAGAACGCAAGAAAAGCCAAAGAAGAAGCAAAGAAATTTGACTACAGAAGACTCCTTGAAGAGAAAAAGAGAGACATGAGCGGTGAGGATCTTACAGAGTTTGAGAAGGATCTAAAGGTCTATCTCCATGAAAAGGAGGCATTGGACAAAAAAGCTCTGGAGGGTCTGTTCAGTGAGAAGCGAGAGGAAGGCGCTGAGGAATAAATCCATACTCCTTGGCGTAACAGGCGGGGTTGCTGCTTATAAGTCTGTAGATTTAGTGCGGAGACTCAGTGAGGAAGGCCTGTTGGTCACCGTCATCGTGACTAAGGCCGCTCAATACTTTGTAACACCTTTATCTCTTCAGATTGCATCCCAGAAAAAAGTTTATTCAGACCTCTTTCATGACCCGATGGCCCATGTTTTTTTGCCTGCTGAAGCAGGTGCCATGGTTATAGCTCCCGCAACAGCAAACATTATTGGTAAATGTGCACGAGGAATTGCTGATGACCTTTTGAGTACGAGCTTCCTTTCGTTCAGCGGGCAGGTTATTATTGCCCCTGCGATGAACTGGAGGATGTATGAAAATCCCGTTGTACAGGAAAATCTGAAGTATCTTTTATCAAGGGGAGTTATACAGGTTGGACCAGAAAGAGGGAGTCTCGCATGTGGAGAAAAGGGCATGGGAAGGATGGCTGATACATCTGATATTGTTGAAATGGTTCTTTCCTGCATCACGGAAAAGAACCTGAGAGGTGAAAAAGTACTGGTGACAGCGGGTCCTACGAGAGAATATCTCGACCCTGTGCGATTCTTTTCGAACAGGTCATCAGGAAAGATGGGGTATGCAATCGCCCGGGCAGCTTTACGGAGAGGTGCAGACGTAACATTAATCAGTGGACATTCATTCTTGGAAAAGCCCAAGGGAATGCGTTTCATCTCTGTAGTGTCGGCATCCGATATGCTGGGAGCTGTGGAAAAGGAAGTCCGCGCATCGACTGTACTTGTCATGGCTGCTGCTGTTTCTGATTTCATGCCTGCAGAAAAATATACCGATAAGATTAAAAAAGTCGGCGACTTGAACGTGAGGCTGAGTCCAACCCCGGATATTATTTCAGTAATATCCAGAGAGCGAAAAAGACCGTTTATCATAGGGTTTGCAGCTGAGACAGGAAAAAGAATCGGACGTGCTAGAAAGAAGTTACAGGAGAAGAAGATGGATATGATAGTATTCAATGATGTTACGGAAGAAGGTTCAGGATTTGATACGGATACAAACAGAGTCATCATCTTTGATAGCAAGAAAGAGACAGAGTTGCCGCTTATGAGTAAAGATGCGGTTGCAGGTGCAATATTAGATAGGCTTGTTGAAGTGAAAACTTGACTTTTTTTCGTTTTTGGTTGAAAATTTGGTCATATCATGGCATTCGAAGATATTGAGAGATTAAAAGACAAAATCAATAAGGATCCGAATTCAAAACTCTTCATCCCACTTGCTGAAGAATACAAGAAGGCAGGAATGTTTGATGAGGCTATTGAGGTTCTCACAAAAGGGCTCGAACGGCAGCCTGATTACATGAGTGCTCGAGTATCCTTGGGCAAGATTTATATGGAGAGGGGAATGCTCGAAGAGGCGCGAGGTGAATTTGAAAAGGTCGTGGGTTCGATTCCTGATAATCTATATGCACACAAAAGGCTTGCTGAGATTTACAGGGATATTGGTGAGAGAGATAAAGCCGTAAAAGAGTTCAAGACCGTATTACAAATAAACCCGATGGATGACTGGGCAGCAACGAACCTTACGGATATACAGGCAGGACCACAGTCTGTTCCAGAAGCAGAGAAAGTACCAGAAACGGAAGAATTGCCCGGCGAGATTTCTGAAGTTATCGAAAAGAAGCCCCCAGAGATTGAAGATATTGATGGGGCACTAGAGGACATTGAGGAAATTCCTGAAGAAGGAGGGGATGAATCTCTGGAAGAAATCGGGGAAATCTCTTACGAAATAGAAGAAGCCTTGGAAGAAATTGATGAATTATCTCCAGATACAGGAGGAGAAACAGCAGAGCCTGTAGAGGGGATGATATCTGAAATCAGTGAAAAAACTGTGGAGGAAATCCTGCCTTTTTCTGAGGTCAAGGAAGAAATCCTTGAGGGAGAGGATGAAGACATGCCGGCAACTGCAGAGGTGCCAGAAGAAGAGGCACATCCGATTGAGGAGGTGTATAAGCCTTCAGAGGCTGTTTTTGACGAGGAAAAGATGGAGACAGAAGTGGAAGCGTCCGAAGAACGCCCTCTCAGTGTATATGATGCGGAGATCTTTATAGCGAAAGATAGATTTATTGATGCCATGGGCGTTTATAGAAAAATTCTTTTACAGGACCCCGGTAACAAACATGTATTGCAGCGTATCGAGGAACTGAAGGCCCTTCTAAAACTTCTCGGGAAAGATACAGGAGAGTTGATAGCGAGATTGAATTACTTGCAGCAACATTTTGAGAAGAGGCGTAATGAGTTTCGTAGAAATACTTAAAGAGGCTGTGGATAAGGTTAACGGTGCTGTTTCTGCCATAATAATCGGCACGGACGGTATTTCAGTTCAGGAATATGCCACTGAAAAACTCATAGACCTTACAGGGCTCAGTGCTGAGGCATCTGCAATGATTAAAGATATAGGTACTGCTGCCGATAATCTGAGACTCGGTGAAGCAAAGGAGTTTTCAATTATTTCAGATAGATGTGGTATTATCATGAGAAAAATCAATAATGACTATTATATTGCCCTTATCATAAAGCCAGATGGCAACTATGGAAAAGGACGGTATATCCTCAAGACAGCGGTACCCAAATTAGAAGCTGAGTTCTGAATATAAACTTCCTTTATGAAACAGAAAGCAAAACAAGTATTGGTCATTCACGGACCTAACCTGAACCTCCTTGGAAGGAGAGAGACTGATATATATGGAACGAAGTCACTACAGGCAATTAATAAAAGCATATCTGTGCTTGCTTCAGAGCTTGGCATTCATGTTAGAGCAATACAATTGAACAGTGAAGGAGAGATTGTAGACGTTATTCAAAAAGGTGACTATGATGCCCTTGTAATCAATCCAGCTGCCTATACCCATACAAGTATAGCGATACGGGATGCTATCGCAGCAATCGGTAAACCTGCTATTGAGGTGCATCTGTCGAATATCTCCCGCCGCGAGGAATTCAGGAAGCACTCATTTATAGCAGGAGTCGCAGTTGGCCAGATTAGCGGTTTCGGCTCTGAAAGCTATCTCCTTGCACTGAGAGCCGCAGCAAGCATTCTTACTCAATGAGGCGATCTCCTGTCCCCTTTTCAAAACAACCGGTCAGTCACTCGTATGCCTCTCGCTTACAGAACGTAAGGATATTTATCAGGAGAAGTCCCTGTGAAGGCTTGCTCCTTACGAATCTCGATAACATACGGTATCTCTGTGGTTTCACCGGTTCTTCCGGTCTGCTCTTGATAACGGGGAAAAAAACATTTTTTATTACTGATTTCCGCTATAAAGAGCAGGCTCACAAAGAACTGAAAGAAGGGGACATTATCATCGCAAAAGGAGATGTCATCAAAACGATTAAAACCCTTACCCGGAAAACTGCAATACGGATGCTCGGCTTAGAAGCCTCTCTCCCCTATGTATTGTTTCACAAGTTATCTAAAAGTGGTTTGCGCGTCAGGCCATACGAGGGAATTGTTGAACGATTGCGAGCAGTCAAGGACGCTTTTGAGCTGCAAAAAATAAAAGAGGCGATACAGCGTGCAGAAGCTGCCTTTCTTCGGGTGAGGCCGCATATCAAACACGGAGTGAGAGAACGAACCATAGCCTTGAGGCTCGAGGAGATATTGAAGAAAAATGGTTGCAGACATATTCCGTTTGACATTATTGTTGCATCGGGCCCTCACGCTGCGATGCCTCATGCCAGGCCAACAGAGAGGAAGTTTACCTCCGGTGATTTTATCATTGTCGACTGGGGTGGAGAGGCTGACGGATACTATTCAGACATGACAAGGACGTTACTTGTAAAAGGCGATCACCTTGGAATAAAAAAGAAAATCTATCAGACAGTTTTGACTGCAAACAGAAGAGCGCTTGCCAACGTATTGCCAGGGAAAAGATCAAAGGATATTGATTTGTCAGCGCGTGAGGTTATCAAAAAAGCTGGTTACAGTCAATACTTTGGACATGCAACTGGTCACGGGGTCGGATTACAGGTACATGAGTTGCCTCATATTACGTGGGACAAGAATGAAATTATACGGGAGAATATGATCTTTACCATTGAACCAGGCATTTATATGCCTGGTCTAGGGGGTGTGAGGATAGAAGACATGATTGTCGCAAGACCCGTGAGATCATCTGTCTTGACAACACTTCCAAGGAAATTAGACATAATTACATAAGGATGAGGTTGATCTTAAGTATAAGCAAATACTAAAATTTTCCGATAGACTTTAGAACATGTGTGCCTGTTTGTCATTGCGAGCGAAGCGCGAAGCAATGACACCTTCTATCGGCATATTGGGGAAATAGTGAATCTTGGCATTTCGATGACGGTCTGTGATAAATTAGTAAAATTTTTTATGATAAGCAAATATACTGTATCTGGAATACTGCGAGCAGGCAATGTTTTGTTAAAAATGGTAAAATTGTCAAAACGTAATAAGCAAACGGGGGTAGTTACTTGATATCAACAAGTGATTTTAAGAAAGGGAGAAAGATAGAATTCAAAAGTGAACCCTGTGAGATTGTCGATTTTCAGCATGTCAAAATAGGCAGAGGAGGGGCAATCGTCAGGACAAAGATGAAAAGTCTTCGAACGGGAAATATTCTTGAACATACGTTCAGGTCAGGCGAGAAAATTGAAACTCCCCAGCTGGAGCAAAAGGAGATGCAATATCTTTATGCGCAGGATGAACTGTATTATTTCATGGATACAGAAACCTATGAGCAGATTCCTCTAACAGCAGAACAGCTTGGCGATGCAAAGAAATTTATCAAGGAAAACATGATTGTTGCAATCCTTTATTATAATAAGTCACCGCTGACCGTAGATATCCCGATTTTTGTAGAACTGGCTGTTGCAGAGACTGCGCCGGCTGGATTTAAAGGAGACACGGCATCAGCAGGGAACAAACCGGCAACGTTAGAAACAGGAGCAGTCATAAAAGTCCCCTATCATATTAACGAAGGCGACACCATCAAGATTGATACAAGAACCGGGGAATATATTGAAAGGGTAAAATAATGGAACTTGAGGATTTAAAAGGGCTTATCGAACTTCTCAAGGAGACTGATATCACCGAACTGCAAATAGAAAAGGATGGAAGCAAAGTAAAAATAAAACGAGAAAAGATCATTTCTCCGATTGGAATGCCTGTCCAAAAAAGCTCTCTTTCCGAGGACAAGTTGGTCGCAGAGGTAGAGGATGAAACACAGAGACTCGTGACTATAACCTCACCCATTGTAGGAACATTTTACAGGGCGCCTTCACCGGAAGCCCAGGTCTTTGTCGAGGTGGGACAACGGGTCACGAAAGGCACGGTCCTCTGCATTGTTGAAGCCATGAAACTCATGAATGAGATCGAAAGCGACGTCGACGGAATTATTGTAAAAATTCTGGTGGAGAATGGTCAGCCGGTTGAATATGGTGAACCGTTATTTCTTATTGAGCCTCTATGAGGAAGTTCCAGAGGGATGTATCGAAATTTTCCCTGCACAGCTCGGTGATTGAATATAGATGAAACTCTTCGAGAAGATTTTAATAGCAAACCGCGGTGAGATTGCTGTAAGGATAATCCGTGCGTGTAAAGAACTTGGGATAAAGACCGTTGCCGTTTATTCTGATATTGAAAAAGATGCTCTTCATATAAGGCTGGCAGACGAGTCGGTCTGTATCGGCCCAGCACACGTCAGTCAGAGTTACCTGAATATCCCGGCCATCCTCAGCGCTGCTGAAATAACAGACTCTGATGCCATCCATCCCGGATATGGTTTTTTAGCCGAGAACTACCATTTTGCCGAGGCATGTATTACTTCCGGCATTACTTTTATTGGACCAACTCCTGAAAATATACGACTTGGCGGTGATAAGGCAAAGGCGAGACAGACGATGAAAAGGAAAGGCGTCCCTGTTGTATCAGGAAGTGATGGACCTGTTGCTACAGAAGAGATAGCGGTGAAAGTTGCCAAGAAGATAGGATTCCCCATAGTGATCAAGGCTTCCGCAGGCGGCGGAGGACATGGGATGAAGATTGTGAAAGAAGAAAAAGACCTTGAACAGGCGTTTTACGTTGCCCAGCGAGAGGCACTGACAGCATTCGGAAATAGTGAACTGTATATAGAGGAATACATACCGGAACTGAGGCATGTGGAAGTTCAGATTATGGCAGATAACAAGGGCAACGTTGTTCATCTGGGCGAGAGAGACTGTTCAATACAGAGAAGGCACCAGAAACTCATTGAGGAATCCCCGTCGCCGATTTCGACAACAGAAAAGTTTAAAAAGAGGATAGGTGAACTCGGTGTAAAGGCTGCACGGGCAATTAAGTACAGGAATGTCGGAACGGTTGAATTTATTGTTGATCCGAAAAGCAATATGTATTTCATTGAGATGAACACACGCGTACAAGTAGAACATCCGGTAACAGAAGCAGTTACAGGCATCGATATCATAAAGGAACAGATAAAACTTGCAGCGGGATGTCCCCTTGAGTACAAACAGAGCAAAATAAAACTATCCGGCCATGCCATTGAGTGCCGTATTAATGCAGAAGATTCGGAAAGATTTGTTCCGTCTCCCGGGAGAATTACATTTTTATCGTTGCCGGGAGGCAAGGGTGTTCGTATTGATACCGCACTATATAGCGGCTACGTTATCCCGTCTCATTATGATTCACTTATCGCAAAACTTATCGTACACGGCGCTGATAGAACAGAAGCGATTATCAAAATGCGCCGGGCACTTGACGAATTTATCATAGAGGGTATTCATACAACAATCCCCTTCCATAAAAAGGTTATTGCCAATCCGGAATTTATAACTGGCAATTACAACACGAATTTTGTTGAGAAAATTAACGGAAACATCCAGAAAACTGTTTAGATGGACAGCATGCATTCTTTCCGCAGAAAGATCCCAGGTTCAGGGTAATAAAAGCAATAAGAAAGACAATACGTATTTATGCCTAAAATTAAGACTATCTACCAATGCCAGACGTGTGGTTATGTAAGTCCAAAATGGCTCGGAAGATGTCCTGACTGTGGCGAATGGAACGGATTCATCGAAGAGAGAAAAGGAGCTGTGACGAGGCAGCCATCACGTGATATCCATCAGGGCAAATCGAAACCCCGGCCATTGAGTTCCATTACAAGCGGATATGAAAAGCGAGCGTCTACAGGTAGTAAAGAACTCGACAGGGTTCTCGGAGGGGGGGTTGTTTCAGGTTCGGTAATACTGATCGGTGGTGACCCCGGGATCGGAAAATCTACGTTACTCCTTCAGACCCTATTCGGCCTCTCGAAGGTGTGCGGACCGGTCCTGTATATTTCGGGTGAAGAATCCCCCGAACAGATCAAGCTACGGTCTGAAAGGCTCTCAATAGATTCAGAAGACATTATCTTGATCTCAGAGACATCTCTCGAAAGCATTATGCATCATGCTAACAAGGTTGTACCAAAGGCACTTGTTATTGATTCCATCCAGACGGTATACACAGAGGAAGTCGTCTCTGCTCCTGGTTCTGTCAGTCAAGTGAGGGACTGTGCCTCGAAGTTAATGCTTTTCGCAAAGAGATCCGGTATCCCGGTGTTCATTGTGGGCCATGTAACCAAGGAAGGTGCGATTGCAGGCCCGCGCGTTCTCGAGCATATTGTTGATACCGTATTGTATTTTGAGGGAGACAGGGGTCATGCGTATCGTATCCTGAGGACGGTAAAAAACCGCTTTGGTTCAACGAATGAAATAGGAGTTTTCGAGATGTCTGATGCAGGTCTCAAAGAAGTGGAAAATCCGTCCAGGATCTTCCTTTACGAAAGGCACGTTAACGTCTCGGGATCAACGGTTGTTGCGAGCATTGAAGGTACAAGACCATTGATGGTCGAAATCCAGTCACTCGTATCACAGAGCACCTTCGGCATGCCCCGAAGAACAGCGATGGGTGTTGACTTTAACAGAGTAAATCTGCTTGTTGCGGTTCTTGAAAAGAGAGTCGGCCTCCATCTTGGCGGGATGGATATTTTTGTGAATATTGTGGGAGGACTTCGTATCAGTGAACCAGCGATTGACCTTGGCATTATTACTGCCATAACATCTTCACTGAGAGATATCTCTGTTAGTCCGTATGTCTTTATGTTTGGTGAAGTAGGACTTTCTGGTGAAGTGAGAGCAGTCACGCAAGCTGAGGCCCGGCTCAAAGAAGGAGCTTCTATCGGATTCAAGCAGGTGCTTTTACCATCTGGAAATGCAGGAAAAATAAAAAGTAATTATGGTCTTGAAATCATGGGAGTACAAACCGTTGAAGAGTGTCTCGAGATTATTTTTCATTAGTAGCATCATGTTCTTATACTCGTGTGCTGTTCCGGAGCTGAAAATACCAACTTACGAACATATGGATGCAAAAGAAGGACTGCATTTAAACGAGTATATCTCGGCCATCGAAGCAGAATTCTTCATAACCTTTCAGAAGGAAGATTCCAAGATGAGAGGTGTGGGCGTATTGAACATCTCTAAAAACGGTGACCTCAACATGCGTGTATACTCACTGGGGTTTCTTGCATTTGAACTTGCTTCACACCATGGCATCGTTACGAGCGATCCGGTTCTTGACCGGACAAAAAGGAAAATCCTGACGGGTGGGTTAAGAGATTGTCTCTTCTGGTGGGACATAAATGACTTCGACGTGTCTGATGAAGGAGATGTTTATTTCATACGAAGCTTCCCGCGAAAGCTATGGGTTGATAGAAGAACCATGCTTCCTGTACAACAGTCGGTGCAGCTTGAAGATGATAGGGAGTTGTGGTTCTATTACGAAAAGCCGAAAATGATGGGGGACATATGGTTTCCATCTAAAATCAGGATAGAACTGTCCCAGTATGCCGTGATCATAGAGTTCGACAAAATGTTATTTGTAAGTAAAATTGAGTAGTTCAGCTTTCAGGCCGGAAAGAGATATCTTTTTTTGAACCGGCATTATTATGGTATGGGTTAAGAGCCTGTCGGACTGAGCGTATTTTCGGCTAAAATCTAGATTTTGGGTGTCTCGTTTGTCCTAAAAAAGTTTTTTAAGCGATTAAGGTCTTCCCACTATCAAAGCGGTTCTACCCGAGCAGCACATATCTTCAACTCGGGTATTTTTGCCTTTTCATCAAGAGAAGGATTCATTAGCTGGTTGATTTTTTCTTCCACAAGATCGATGCTGACCAGACCTGTTGGAATCGATCTCGTGAAGTGAGCCATGCCGTCAATTTTTCCCCAGCGGGATATAACCCTGACTCCTTCCCCGTCGCTTATACCAAAGTCCAATCCGTCTTTTGGATTTATATAGACATTATCCCTGGCCTGTAGTGCTTTGAGACCTTCCACCTTTCCGGATATAAAGCCTTCTGAGTAGAGATCTCTCTCTGTCGTTAAAACCAGAGGATAATCAATATCAGGTACTTCAGCCGGTGGTTTATATCCAAGCGGTGTAAACAGAAACCGTTTACTCTGAGCAGGAATATCTGCAGTTACTGATGATATCTCAGACATAATCTCCTCAGGACAGTTGAAATCAAACCCTTTAAACTTCAACCTTTTTGCTATTTTGCAGAGTATCTCCCAGTCTGGCAAGGCGTGACCGGGAGGCTCCAATGCCTGATTGACACTCTGAACAACGCTCTCTGCATTTGTAAAGGTACCGTCTTTCTCGGCAAAGCTAGCAGATGGGAGAACGACATGAGCAAACTGAGATGTCTCATTTAAAAAAATATCCTGATGGATAATGAACTCTGCTTTCTCTACTGCAGCCTTGACCTTTTTTTCAGGGGCCAATTTCGACATAATGTCTGATCCGATGATATAGAGCACTTTGATCGTGCCCTTTTGTGTGGCATCGATGATCTCAGGAAGCGTTAACCCGGGTTTTTCATTTAACTTCCTCCCCCATAGAGATTCAAATCTTTTCCTGGCCTCCGGCAGGGCAACAGCCTGATAACCGGGATAAAAATCCGGGAGACACCCTGTATCGCATGCCCCGAGGGCATTGTTCTGTCCCCAGAGCGGATAGAGACCTTTCATGCCGGTGAGCAGGGAGAGATTGATGATACTGAGCACATTATTTGTTCCCTGAGCATATTGCGTAATTCCGGTAGACCACAGTATTACTCCCGGTTTATTCATTGCAAAGATCATCGCTGCTTCTCCTATTCTATCGCGAGGGACACCGGTAATTCGTTCCGCTCTGCCAGAAGGAAAATCTTCCAGGGATTCCTTGAAATTCTCAAAATTATCACAGTATTTTTCTATAAAAGAACTATCAAATAAGCCGTTTTCAACAATGATATTACTCATGCCCATGAGAAGTGCCAGATCTGTGCCCGGGTAAGGTTTCATCCAGGCATCAGCAAATCGGCATATATCAGTCTCTCGAGGACTTATGACGATGAGCCGTGCTCCATTTTCTACGGCCTTTTTCACTCTTAATCCTAAAATGGGATGGGAGCGCGTGATATTGGCTCCGACAATAAGAATAGAAGCAGCTTGCTCGATTTCAGTCCAAAATTCCCCCGTTCCATGCCTGGAGGATAGCAGGCGTTCCCCTTTGTCAAAAGTGGGCGAGAAGAGATTCATGCCGACTGTTTTGACTATGGCGGTTAGAGATGGAGAGTGGCTGAGACGGACTGATGTATCAATATTATTACTTCCCATTACTACCCGTGCGAACTTCTGTGCAATGTAATTATCCTCATTCGTACACTTTGTAGAGGCAATGAGGGCGAATTCTCCTGGTGTATAGTTTTTCAGCTTGCGTGCGATAAATTCATATGCTTTGTCCCATGATACTTCTTTGAAAATCTCTGATTTTGGTATGCCTGATGCGTAGCGGATTTTGGATTTTGGATTTTGGATTTTGGATTTTCTCATAAGTGGTGAGGTCAGGCGTTCTGGTGATGTGATAAAACTCAAACCGAATCTCCCTTTGACACAGAGAAGTCCTTTATTTACCGGGCTTTCACTGTCACCTCGCACATTGACAAGAGCATTATCACGGATGCCAAGGAGTAGGCCGCAACCGACACTGCAATAAGGACAAATTGTCCTTACCTCTTGGGCAGGGCGCCGAAGGTATGGTGATATCAGGGCGCCGACAGGACAACGGATAACACATTCTCCGCAGGAGACGCATTGCGATGCTGCAAGAGGCTTGTCTCCAAACGGTGTAATCTTGGTGTTATTCCCTCTGCCTGCAAAGTCAATGGCGCTGACCTTCTGTATTTCCTGACATGTCCGCACACAGATACCACAGAGCACGCATTTGTTATGATCTCTTGTGAAGAACGGGTTTGAGTCATCAGGAGGTACTGTTTCTTGGGGAAATCTGAAATGTTCCCGGATCCTCTTTTTGTCTATTTTCATGTACGCCCTTATTTTTTGTAAAACACACTGCCCCTTCTTGTCACAGGTCTTGCACTCCATGTGATGATTGGCCAGGATCATCTCGACAAGGGGCCGTCTTACCTTATCTACAGCCGGGCTGTTTGTCCTTACTACCATCCCTTCTTTTGCTGGCATACGGCAGGACGTAACAAGCTTTCCATCATCCATCTCCACAAGACACAGTCGGCAGCTCCCGGCAGGTTTCAAATCCGGATGGTAACAGAGGTGGGGAATATATATTTTGTTGGCCAATGCATTCTCAAGTATTGTTGCATCTTTTCTGGCCGTAATATGCTGATCATCAATAGTTATATAAATAGTTTCCATGAATGACACCTCTTTAATAAAATTCCGAAGCTAAAAATCCGAGCCACAATTTCCCGAATGTGCCCATAGAGTGCAAAAACCTTTGGCACACCTGTCATTGCAAGCACCAGAAGGGTGCGTGGCAATCTTTTTGAGAAATGCGAGATTGCTTTGTGCTTCGCTCGCAATGACATTTTTTACCAAAAATTTCAGAATTTCTAAAAATATGAATTTTGTGCTTTGGAACTTGAACTTTCTCATTTGTTCATTCCACATACCCCTGCCGGACATTGTTTTTCATGAATATGTGCCTCGTACTCATCCCTGAAATACCGAAGGGTTGTCAGTACCGGGTTTGGTGCTGTCTTGCCGAGCCCGCATATGGACCCTTTCATGATTGACTCGCTCAATTCCAGAAGCAGGTCAATATCACCGGGCCTGCCAGTGCCTTTTGTGATATCATCCAGGATCTTAAACATCTGGACCGTTCCGAGCCTGCAGGGAATGCACTGACCGCAGGACTCCCTCTGTGTGAAATCAAGGAAATAACGGGCAACGTCCACCATACAGGTGTCCTCGTCCATGACGACCATGCCGCCTGACCCCATAATCGAACCTGCTTGTGAAAGGGAATCGAAGTCAACGGGCATGTCAATCATATCAGCAGGGAGACAACCTCCCGAAGGCCCACCGGTCTGGATCGCCTTGAAAGCTTTTCTGTCTGGAATACCTCCTCCTATGTCATAGATGATCTTTCGAAGCGTAACACCCATTGGAACCTCGATAAGACCGCAGTTTACAACCTTTCCTGTCAGTGAGAATATGGCCGTTCCTTTGCTTTTTTCAGTACCTCTCTGAGCAAACCATGCGGCACCATGATCTATAATGAGCGGAATATGTGCATAACTTTTTACATTATTGAGCAATGTCGGCCTGTTCCAGAGTCCGATTTCTGAAGTGCGGGGACGCGGAAGCGGCTTTGGTTTTCCTCTTTTTCCCTCTATGGAACGTACTAATGCGGTGGATTCTCCGCAGACAAAGGCACCTGCACCCTGAAAAATCTCGATATCAAAACTGAAATCACTGTCAAGGATGTGTCTTCCGAGAAAGCCATGGTGCCTTGCCTGATCAATCGCAATCTTCAAACGGGTTACAGCCAGAGGATATTCGGCTCTCACATAGACAAACCCATGTTCTGCTCCGACGGCATATCCTGCAATGATCATCCCCTCTATAACCGAATGAGGGCTCCCCTCCATGACAGAACGGTCCTGAAACGCTCCCGGATCACCCTCGTCAGCATTACAGACCACATATTTCTTTTCTGCCAGTGCATTACGGCAGGCCTCCCATTTCCGTCCCGTCGGGAACCCTGCTCCTCCAAGACCTCTGAGTCCTGAATTCTTTACTTCAGATATAATACCCTCAGGAGTGAGCTCTTGAATTGCTTTCCGAAGGGCTTTATATCCCCCTACTGCACTATAATCATCAATTTCCTCAGGATCGATGGTGCCGCAATATTTCAAGATAGCTCGGTCCTGCTGGCTATAAAACGGAATATCAGCATAAAAGGGTATTGGATTATCTGTTGTCGGATCACGATAGAAGAGCCTGTCACCCGGTTTTTTCCCCGGTGAGAGTGATTTTACGATTTCAGCTACATCGTCTGTTTTAACCTTCGTATAAAGAAGGCCTTGAGGTTCTATAACGATTAACGGTCCCTGCTGGCAAAACCCGTGACATCCTGTACGTTTTACTCGAACATCGCTTTCAGGGAATGAATCTCCCGTCTCATTTCTTAAAAGAGAAAAAATCCGCTCAGAGCCTCCGGACATGCAGCCGGTACCTTGGCAAACGAGAACCATGGTATGTTTTTTACGCATCCTGATCTCCATTGTCTTGATCACGCAAGATATCATCTGCCTTGTCGGGTGTCATCTCTCCATACACATCCCTGTTTATGCGGATGCAGGGCGCAAGGGCGCAACACCCTATACAGGCAACTGTCTCAAGGGTATATTCAAGATCATCGGATGTCTCTTCTTCCTTTAAACCAATCGCTTTCTCGATGGTACCGAGGATTTGCGCCGCACCCCGGATATGACAGGCAGTACCCCTGCATACAGAAACCCGCTTTTTGCCCAAGGGCAGCAATCTGAACTGTGCATAGAAAGATGCAACGGAATAGACATGGCTTTCCGGGACGTTGATAAACCGGGCAATGTCAATCATTGTCTTTTCCGGCAGATAGCCGAGACTTTCCTGCACTTCCTGTAATATCGGGACAAGCTCTCCCCTGTTACCCCGGTAAGATACGAGAATATCATCTAATAGAATTTCTTCTTCCATGACCATTACCTTTTATCTTGTTTTTCCAAAATCTTCACGAACCCACGGCCTTTTGCCTCTCAGGTTCTTATCAAAACTTAAAATTGAACACATCCCCCGGCAGATTCCGCACCTGTTGCACTTATCCGTATCAGCATAGACATTGTTATCTTTTTCCGATAAACTTATTGCACCTGCGGGACAGCTCACCATACAGAACGGTGATGAACAGAATTTATAACAGATTAAATTAAGCATCCCTTCTCCTCCTCCTCCTCATCCTAAAATATTCTCTGCTTCTTTTATGTCGACGTCCATTAAATAAGGTATACCTGAGACATCAGCAGCTTCACGCGTGAGTGCCATGATATCGTCCCTGTCTATGAGATTGAGGGCAAACTTGCGGGCTCCTGCCATAAGTTGTTTAAGACCTAAAGCAAGCCTGTCATAATATGTGTAGATACCTATTGCTGCCGTTGGTATCATCTTGAAATCTTTCCCGTATTTTTCCTTGAGCTGCGCTGCACCATTAAAGGTTCGGAGAAGTGCTTCTTCATACTCCTTTCCTTTCCCGAAGGCGTCAGTTATATGCTGGCCTTGATTCTTTCCAACCATGCCGGCTGTCAGTGTTGAGCGCCCCATGCATATTGCCTTCACAAATGGAGCTCCCAATGCAATAGCCTTGAAAATCTGGTCCTCCAGAGCAATTCCACCTGCAATAGCAACAGAGGGGATAAATTCTCCCTTTTCTTTTAATCTCTTCAGGTACTTATAGAGAAGGCTCTCGAGGTATACTGTGGGAATCCCCCACTCATTCATCATGCGCCACGGGCTCATGCCTGTCCCACCCCCTGCCCCATCTACGGTGAGAAGATCGATCTTTGCCTCAGATGCATACTTCACTGCACGGGCCAAATCAACCGGTCTATATGCGCCGGTTTTCAGCGTTACATACTTTGCGCCTATCTTTCTTACTCTTTCGACTTCTTTAAAGAATGACTCTTCATCGACCATGCCAAGCCGGGAGTGTCTTTCAAACTCTGAAATACCACCCAGTTTATGAGCTTCCTGCACCACTTTATTTTCAGGATCAGGGACAACAATGTATCCTCTTTTCTTAAGCTCAAGAGCCCTTTCCAGGGTCGGCAGTTTTACTTCTCCACCGATACATTTTGCTCCCTGTCCCCACTTGAGTTCTATCCCTTCAATGCCGAGCTTTTCAACGGCATATTCGGCGACACCAAGCCGTGTGTCCTCGACATTCAACTGAACAAGCATCGTTCCGTAGCCGTCATACCATTCCTTGTATGTCTTGAGTCTTCTTTCAAGTTCAGGAGATTTTGTAATTTTCCCCTTTTTGATCTCAGCATCCGGGTCCATTCCGCAAACATTTTCTCCGCAAACAATGATCGAGCCACACAGAGCTGCACCTATGGCGGTACCCTCCCAGTTCACCCTGGCAATTTCAGTTGACCCGAGCGCCCCGGTAAAAAAAGGGAGCCTCATAGGGATATTTGTTCCGTTACCATTAATGATTGTTTCTATGTTCACAGAAGGGAATGTAGCCTTGTCAGGATCTGCATCACAGCCTACTGCACCGACACACGTTCCATGGATATTGAAATGAGAAAAATCAACAGGATAATCCTTCTCTGACCCGGAAATAACTTTTCCGAAGGGTTGCGGATAGATTACCTCTCTCCCACGAAGGGCCGACCTTCCGACCTCACAATATCCGGGACACCCGTCAATACAGTTTACGCATAATCCGGAGACAGGCGATTGCGGTATTCTTGTCGTTGTTACGGTTGCTGCACTTGCATTTGGTTTGCTCAGACTCATGGTATTCTCCTTAATAATATTAAGTAATGATTATTTTTCCGGTATTGAATTAAGTATTTTTAATTTCATCGGGCAAAAAATTTTCAGTTCTTTGTCAAAGTATGAAATTCAGAATTATTTCCTTAAGAATGGTTTCACTCACCTCCTTCAGTTTCCTGTAGCATGAATTATGGTTACCGCAATGAATCGGCAATAGGTAACCGTCTGCTTTAATTTAAAAAATATGGGACCAAATGTCAAGGTGAATTGATAAAATTTACATACGTTGATTTAAAAAGGGAATTCGGTATATAAAAGCAGTAATCAAGGGATATGCAGGCTTTTAAAAAGCAGGGAATCAATTCCTGTTCAGATCAATATATATTTCCTCTTTTAGAGAAGCTCCTTAAATTTCATCAGTTCAGAATAGTTAAAGAGTATCGACATTGCCTTGCTCGAGGTTGTGATACCTGCCTCTTCTAAGGCTGCAACAGGGTTGAGTCCACCAACTATTATCATGCCTGCCTTATCCATGCTCACAGGCATTTCAAGGAGGGGCTGGTTCGGGTTTCCAATCTGTAAGATTCCGCCGATGCCCTGCTCTTTCATGTGTTCTCTCAACTGAAGTGCTTTTTCAATGCTGACAACTGGTATTTCTCTGAAGCTCGCGAGTATTTTACCGGAATGATTTTTTATGACGCCGAGGACATCGGTCATTCTGCTCTTTATGAATATTTCGAGAGGATCAAGAGATGAACCTTCATAGGTAATGAGAGCTGTAAACCGTGTCGGCTCTGAATTTATCTGAAGCACACCACCAAACTTCGATGTAACGGGTATTCCTGCTTTAAGGAATATACCGTTAATGGTGACGCTGCATATTGTGCCGAATAATACCTCTCCTTTGGGTACAATACTATCCCCGATTATCTCGCCGCTTCTTTTCAGTATCACTCTATCGGACATGATATATGGAGATGCAAATACAGGCTTCATGATTTTTATTGCTTCTTTAAGATTTTTCTCAGGAAAAGAGGAAATATTCAGGATTATGTCACCCTTTTGTGTCCCGAGATCAAGGTTTGTAAGATACGAAAGTGTCTCAATTTTACTTATAATAAAACCAACTTTTTCTGACACAAGAGCATGAGTGAGTTCTTCCTTGCCTTTTTGTGTAATCATTCTCCCCTCCCTGCCGAACACCTTTGTAAAACCTCTTTCATCGAGAATTCTCAGGTGATAGCGTACTGTCCTTTCTGTGAGCTCTACGCCATGCATTCTTAACTGTCTCGATATTTCTCTGGAACCGCGTATCCTATCAGGCTGTTGATCAAGAACTTTTAAGATTGCGAGCATCGTCTTGTTCATAAAAAAATCTCCTTTTCCTTAACCAGAAAACTGCGCTTAATTATTAAACCGGAGGCACAGTCGCCTTCAAAGTCTTTTGATTTCAACATAATTTTATCATATGCCCTGATGCAATTCTCAAGAGGTTCCGCATATTTTCATGCAATTCAAGAATTGCATCAGGGCATAAACAAGGTGTTGCTGCAAAAGACTTTTCAGTCACCCGTGCCTCCGGTACATACATTTTCTGGATTACTTTGTAAGCCGGGATACGGGAATTGTATCCCGGCTTTTTTAGAATCTTAACCGGCAAGAATCTCTTCAGTCTCTTCCGCACCAAAAAGTATCTTTTCGGCTTCTTCCATGTCAGAATCCATTACATAAGGAATTCCTGTGACCTCAGCTGCCTCTCTCGTTAAAGATACAAGATCAGACCGGTCGAGGTATTTAATTGCAAACTTCCTTGCACCAGCCATAAGCTGCTGCAGGCCAAGCATAAGTCTATCACAAAATGTATACATACCTATTGCGCCGAAAGGAATTTTCTTGAAATCTTTGCCATACTTTGACTTAAGTGTCTCCGTACTCACAAATATCTTTTCTACTATTTCACCATGCTTTTTTATCTCGGGTGGAAGCTTCTCTTCCGACATCCATCTCTCTATATTTTTCCCGACCATCGCAGGGATCATCGTCGCACGACCCATACAAATTGCCTTTACAAATGGAGCACCCATCGCGATTGCTTTAAATATATGATCTTCAAGTGAAAATCCACCTGCCATAGCTATATCAGGTACATACTTGCCTCTTGCCCTTAATTCAACTGCGAATTTATATGCAAGGGCCTCCAGATAAATGGTCGGGATTCCCCATTCATTCATCATCCTCCACGGACTCATCCCTGTCCCTCCGCCTGCACCGTCTATTGTCAGGAGGTCTATTTTTGCATCAGATGCGAATCTCAGTGCGCGTGCGAGGTCTGCTATTCTGTACGCCCCTGTTTTCAATGATATAAATTTTGCACCGGTCTTTCTGAGATACTCCACGCTGTTCATGAATTCATCGTATTCAACCATGCCAAGCCTTGAGTGCCTCTCAAATTCCTTAAAAGACCCTTCTTTGAATGCCTTTGCAACAACGTGGTCTTCAGGGTCAGGCAGGACAATATACCCTCTTTTTTTTAATTCAAGGGCCCTGTCGAGGGTCTTGAGTTTAACTTCACCACCTATGTTTTTTGCCCCCTGTCCCCATTTAATTTCAAGACTTTCAACACCGAGCCTCTCTATCGCATATTCTGAGGAACCGAGTCTTGCATCTTCTACATTCTGCTGGAGTACGATTGTTCCGTACCCATCATACCATTCCCTGAATGTATTGACCCTTCTTTCCAGTTCGGGAGATTTTACGACCTTTCCATTCTTGAATTCAGCACTGTGATCCATTCCGACGATATTTTCTCCGATAATAACCATTATGCCCGATATTGCACCACCAATTGCCATGCCCAGCCAGTTGTCCTTTGCAATAGTGGTTGAACCGAGCGCTCCTGTAAATATGGGAAGTTTCAGTCTGATTTTGTGGTTATTGCCTATTTCGGTTTCCGTAGAAACTTTTGTGAAAAGTGCTTTATCAGAATCTGCCTCAATTCCTACTGCCCCCACACATGTGCCCTGAATGTTCAGATGCGAATAACTTACTGGATACTGCTTTGTGGCACCGGCGGTAATCTTGCCAAATGGCTGGGGATATAATACTTCCCTGCCCCTGTACGAAGATTTTCCAATCTCACATAGTCCGATGCAGCCATCCAGACATACGGAACATATGCCAGAATGAGCTGAATCGAACACCCTGTTTCTTGTCCCTGTCGCTGCACTTATATTTGGTTTTCCGTAACTCATCATTTTTCCTCCCGGTTATGAATTAAGTATTGCTTAACTTATTTTGTCTAAAGTTAAGTATTATTTAAACGTACAGGCAAAAAAATATTTTTCGTTGCCTTATTTTTAATAAACCCTGCATAGATCAAATCCTGAGGGTTTATGTGCTTAGTACAAGTATCTCGGCACTATCACCCCCTTCATTTTTCAATAAAGATACGACATTTTCTTTCAGATAGACAGAATCACCTGATCCGATAGTTGCACTTTTTTTGTCTATAACTACAGAGATGTCTCCTTTTAAAACATAAAACAGCTTCTTACCTTCAGACGGTAATGTTATGCCTTTTATTTTCGCATAGGGCTCTATTACCATGAGGATGCCCGACACGGTCCCGTTTTTAACAATACTAAATCCTTTCATGCCGTTTTCTTTAAACAAAAGGTTAGAAAAAATTTTCTCTTTTCTTATGAGCCATTGCGTATCTTCAGATTTATTTTCTAATGTATCAGCCAAACTAACGCCAAGTGCATTGCATATTTGTATAAAGGATTGTAATGAAGGGGTTATCTGGTTGCTTTCAAGCTGGGAAATGAAACTCGGTGTCAGGTCGACCTTATCAGCAAGCTCTTTCTGGCTCATACCGGTCTTTGTCCGTAATTCCTTTATCTTGGTACCGACATCAAGAGAAGGCTCTTTTCGCATCGAGGTAATTGATATTGTTTTTTCCCCTACTTCATAACAATGCGGTTTGAAAGCCTCCCTGTTTGGTCTGCTTTCAAGTTTCAGGGCTTTTATCCACAGCTTATCCTTCCTTTTGTACAATTCTAAAACGACCTGCGTAATATGCCGCAGATTAGCTTTGAACTTCTGGCTATGAGCATCCTTTTCAAGCATCCAGTATGCAACGGTTCCGAGATCGTAGAGGCGGGGACAGATATATGTGAAAAATTTATATGTCCTGTTTTCATCTCCCCAGAGGTCCTGCATACCTGTCAGGCTGTCAAAAACGTATCTTCCCTTTGATTGGAATTTATCCTCCAGTGAATTCAGGAGGGAAGTGAACTGGTCTATGTTCTTTGGATCATCAACCTTTGTTACATTGGAGGTTACGTTGTTATCATAAAATTTTGTAAACGTTTTGTCATTCTTGCCTTTTCCCGAAGTAAAGCAGTCAAGTAAAATAAACTGTTCCCTTGAAGGGATTTCCCTCATCTTCTGGAAAATGCTGTGAGGCGATTTGTTGAAACTGACATAGATGACATTCCGGTCCTCAGCAAAAGATTGTCGGATGAAATTCAATATGAAAATTTCCGGCGCTGTACCTGCATCAACCTCCAGGACTACGTTGTCTCCAACATAAAGCGAGTCTATAAGATTGTCAAGGTCTTTTATTCCAGAGGATAGTTTGCTCATCATATTAGGCAAATGGTTACCTAGTGTCTAGTACTTTAAGAAATAATAAGATTAGTTGTCAAGGGTAATGTAGTTTGGAGTTGCCTGAGTTTTTCAAACAATACTCCGCAAAAAGTCTTTTTCTATATTCAAGAGGAAACCGGTCATTATCAAGCAGGAGATTGCTTCGCTCCGCTCGCAATGACACTTTTGGAAGATTCGGGTTGTATTGGGGCCGGGGATTCTTCATAAGGCAGCCAGTTTTGCCGGAATGAATATTCTATTGTATTTTACAATCTGTTAAAATGGTAAGGATTAAATAATGAGAAGATACGCTTTACAATAATGTATAGAATATTCCTTCCTGTATTGATCGTCACGGTATTCATGTCTTTTTTCAACCTCGGTTCTTTCACGCTCTTTGATGTTGATGAGGCGGTCTTTTCAGAAGCAACAAAAGAGATGGTGGAGAGCGGCAACTGGATAACCCCGACCTACAACGGAAAAAACCGCTACGATAAGCCCATTCTTTTTTACTGGCTGATGGCAGCATCATATAAGATGTTCGGGATCAATGAATTCGGCGCCAGATTCCCTTCCGCCCTTGCCGCAACAGGACTGATCATCGCGGTTTTTTTCTTTGTGAAATCTGTTCGTCATGAGGAGTGTGCATTCTGTGCAGCCATTGCATCAGCTTTATCGATATATTTTCTTGCTTATTCACATGCAGCCGTGACTGATATGACATTAACCCTTTTCATAGCGTTTTCGCTATTCTGTTTTTATTTATGGGTGCAAGGTAATACTGATTCCAAAATAATGAAGAACGTATATCATTTCGGATTCTATTTCTTCTCTGCGCTTGCACTTCTTACCAAAGGATTGATCGGCATTTTGTTCCCTTTCGGCATCGCGGTGGTGTATCTATTCATCACAGATGGATTGAAGGGCATGAAAAGGGTTTTCAGCTTGAAAGGGATACTCCTCTTTATGATTATTTCACTCCCCTGGTTTGTTGCACAATGTACCCTTAACGGGCAGGAATTCCTCGACCAGTTTTTCATGAAGCACCACTTCGAACGTTATACCGGAATCATCTCAGGACACAAAGGCCCCTTGTATTATTACATCCCCGTACTGATTATTGGCTTATTCCCCTGGGTTTCCTTTCTGCCTGCCGGTATTCGGACGACGTGGCAAGAAAAAGACAGGCTCCAGATCTTTTCCCTCACATGGTTTACATTTATCTTTGCGTTCTTTTCCTTCTCAACCACAAAACTCCCCAACTATATCCTTCCCGCGTTACCCGCTGCGGCCATACTTATTGCGTTTGGTATGACAGTACAGGATAGAAAATACATCTCTGTTTCAAACATCCTTTTAGCAACTCTATCAGTTCTCCTCGGTACCGCCTTTTTTATCGCGCGAGGATATGCATCGAATCTCGGCATTTCCGGTGTAAACTGGTTATTTCTCTTATCAATAACAACAATGGGAATGGCAGTTGCAAGCATGTACACAATCGTTACAAAAAGACACACATATATGATCTTGTCAGGGCTCATGATCATCTTCCTTTCAATACTTGTCATGAAGGCTGTACCGATTGCCAGTCACCATCTCCAGGGATCGCTTCACAAGTATAGTTTGTATGCAAAGCACAGACTGGGCGCTCACGACCTGTTCATCGTCTATGATCTCAACAATCCAAGCATAATCTTTTATGCAGACCGGAAGGCTGTTCTGGCAAGGAATCAGGACGAATTGACAGCATCACTGAAAGACGGTGTGCCTGCAATTATCATTACAAAAACGGAGCATGCAGATTTCATAGAAAATTTCGGGTTCACTCTGATAGAAAATGATAAACAATATGCACTGCTGGAAGGAAAATAGAATATTTATAATTCAGCAAAGAAGAGTAAAAACAGGCTCACAATGCAAAATTTCACCTGATGGCAGGGTGGTGATGGGGGTTGTAGACGCAACAAGCTTAATAATGAGGGATCCGTTAAAAAAATGCGGTTTTATAAAAAGTTCACCTAATACTTGTAAGAATTCAGTGAAATGATTATGCTTTAGTACTAATTGATAAAGAGAAAAATGACGCTATGCATTACATAATAGAAACTCCGGCACAAACTAAAATGTTTGAAGACAACAGTGAGAATGTATCAAAGGAAACATTTTTAAAACTGGTTAATAATAAATATAAAAAAATAGAAGCAATATCGGTATTAGATGAAATCAATTGGGATTTTAAAGATTTTACTACCCAGTACCTTTCTCACAAATTCCATTCTTATCCTGCAAGATTTATTCCTCAAATACCCTTTTCTTTTATTATGCTTTTTACAAAAGAAGGCGATATAGTTTTTGACCCAATGTGCGGGTGTGGGACCACTTTAGTAGAAGCTTTCCTAAATAATAGAAAATCAATCGGTAACGATTTTAATCCATTGGCTGCTTTAATAAGTAAAGTTAAAACAACTTTAATCCCACGCTCTGAATTTGATCACTTAGAGAAAAAAATATCGAAAATGAAAAGATATCTTGATTTGGATTATCGCAGAATTGAGGAAAGAACAAATGAATTGCCAAGTCGCACGATAAGCAAAATATTTAATAAAGCGGTTATTGGTAAATTAGAAGCAATCAGGGAAATGATTATAGAGCTAAAAGACGAAAAACTTTACAATCTATATGATTTAGGACGAGTTGCACTGTCTGCGACCATATGGTCACTTGTTGAAAACGGAACTGGTATAGATTTAGAAAACACTTTTATTAAAAAAATCACAATGATGAAAAAAGAGATTTTAAAGATGGCGCAATATATTTCTAATAATAACCCTGAAGTAAAAGTTTATAAAGATGATGCGAGAAAATTAAAACTTGATGATACAAAAGTTGATTTAATAGTCACTTCACCACCTTATGTCAATGCATTAGATTATTATAGAGTTCACATGTATAACATGCTTTGGCTTAATATGGATTTCGACCTTTTTAGGAAACATGAAATCGGAGGACATTCACATCATATAATGAACAGATTTAGACTTCTTTCTGAATATTTGGGAGACATGTTAAGAAGCATGATTGAGATGAATAGAGTTTTAAAACGGGGTAAAATATGTGCAATTGTTGTAGGAAATTCAAGTTTAGAATACGAACTTATAGAAAGTCATAAGTTTTTTTCGTCTTTTGCTCCTAAGATTGGATTTAAACATCATAAAACAATATTTAGAAATATCGATACAACCAGAAAATATACAAGTGCAGATATAGGACAAATAGACGATGAATATATCGTTGTTCTCGAAAAAATGTCTAATAGTAGTATGGATGCAAAAGATGATGATTTTATCACTCAAGAGGTTAAAAGGGAAATGTTATCTTTCAAGGAAAAAATTAAAAGAAATCCTGGTTCTTCAATTAGAAGTAGAAAACCATCAAATGAAAGATTAGCAAAAAATGTGGATAAAATTAATGAAGCGATAGAAACAATTAAGGAAGATATTAAGGTAAAAAATTAAGCAATATGAAAGCTTTGTTAGTAGAAATTATATTTTCTGTTTTATGTGGTAAAGATTATCGAACTTTTGTCTTAGCCACTATTAATGAGAGATTTATATCAATCTCACAGGATTTAATAGCAGATATATTCTTATATAAAAAGAAAAACACAAATTGGTTCGAAAAATTATTGGAGGATACTAAAAGAAAATTCGGTAAAAAAAATAAGTTCAAATTACTTTGGTTTAGTGGGTTGAATGACAAAACAGTTAAGAACATGACAGGTGGCAGTTCAAGCAAAGAAATATGTTTTGAGTTAGGTAAAAAGAATATTGAAGCATTCCGTCTATTACTAACTAATTTTAAAAACCCTCTGTATCAAATAAAAGTGATTATTAAAAAGGATAACGAAACCGTTGAGCTGGATGAAATAGAAAGTGTAATTTTTATAAACATAATTTCTACAATGAAATTGACTATACAAGGAGGCGCTTGGAGTGAAGTTGGTAAAATTGCAGAAAAAAGTTTATTGATTACAATTTTTAAGCTATTAGATATTCCTGATGACGACTATATTCTGATTTTTGATAAGATGAAGGAAATGGGACACGTTGAAAATAGAGAGATAGATGCCATTATTTTTTCAAAAGATAAGAAGCCGCTTACAATCGAGTTAAAACTTCTTGGAATAGGTAACCCAGAAATAGGAGATGAAGCATTGGCGAGAAAAGTTGACCTTTTTTTAATTGATAGATTATCAGAAATGATGATAGAAGAGGCAAGAAGAATCGGTGTTAAAGTGATAGAGTTTAGACAAAAGAAAGCACTTCATGAACTTCATGATTTTTTATCGTCAAGAAATATTAATTGTAAAAAACCTAAGGAAATTTCGGAAGAAAAATTAAAAGTAAAAATAACAGAAATTATCAATCAATGGAATGAGGAAAATGAAGGGGTAAAAGTTGTAAAAAAACTAAAAGAGTTAACGAAGTAACTTACTTGAGAGTATAGATTTCCGCTTATAAAATCAATTATGCAGCCAATTGGCGAGCCTTATTTTTCTTGAAATCAATTCTATCGAACAGGAATTTCGTAAAAGTAGCTGTAGAAGTTGAACATGACAGAAAATCAGGGAAGGAATTTCTCAGGGCAAGGGAAGTAACATACTCTGAGGGAGGGATACCTGGTCGGATAGTGCGGAGCCAGGAACCGAATTTGGCCCAGACGATATCTGGGGAAAAAAACTTTGAATTGTGGCTGGATCTCTTACACATTGCATGATTTTTGAGAAAGCTCTTGATAAATTCAGCAAGCTTCCTGATAAGAATCATATTCTTTTAAAAAATAGAGTCTGCGAAGTTAGCTTAGTTTCAGTTTTACATTATAATAGAACCAGAGGAGATGTGATTTGAGGCAAGGAGTGCGATTATGAAAAGAAAGATTATAACAATCAATGAGGAGATATGTGACGGCTGTGGAAATTGTGTGAGCGCCTGCTCAGAGGGAGCTTTGCAGATAGTTAATGGAAAGGCAAGACTTGTAAGAGAAGATTTCTGTGACGGTTTTGGTGACTGCATCGGTGAATGCCCGACAGGCTCTTTAAAGATCGAAGAAAGAGAATCGAAACCGTTTGATATCGATGCTGCAAAAAAATATCTGCTCGACACCGAGGGCAAGGAAGCTGTGTTGAAAATGGAAGAGGCGCAGAAAAAACATGAGATAGAAGAGTACAATCCTATTCCTTGCGGATGTCCCGGGAGTATGGTTCGAATATTGCGCAGGGAAGAAACAAATATACCAGTGAGTTCTCAAGAAATTGAATCCAGGCTCAGGAACTGGCCTGTCCAGATAACATTGCTGCCGCTTAAAGCGCCATATTATGAAGGTGCAGATTTGGTGGTAGCTGCTGACTGTTGTGCTTATGCTTATGGTGGGTTTCACAATGACTTTATTAAGGGTCACACATTGGCAATTGGCTGCCCTAAACTCGATAATGCAACTGTGTATAAAGAAAAACTTGCAACCATATTAAGGGAAAACAATATCAAATCTGTAACAGTTACTTATATGGAAGTGCCATGCTGTACGGGACTGGTAAAATTAATTGAAGATGCAATAAAAGAGAGTGGAAAGAATATCTCTCTAAAGAGAATAAAAATAGGAATAAAAGGTGAGGTATTATGAACGAGTTAAGATATAAAGGGGCCCGTGAGTAAAGCATCTTTATTAAAAAATCCCCTCCCCTCTTTTCCATAAAGGGGTATTTCTGAATGAATGTGTAATCTTAACCGTCAAAGAAAATACTGTAATTAAAACAAGGGGGATTTTGATCGCATGTTAGACCGAAGGAAATTTCTCAAGATGGCGGCAATTGCGGGATGCGGGATTGTAACAGGTAATAAACTGAGCGGTCTTGTCCCATTAGCCGGTGCATCTGAAACATACGACCTTGTCGTTGCAAAAGGAACCGGTCGGCCTTCCTCTGCGATAACAAAGGCAGCTATCGATGCAATGGGAGGGATTAAAAGGTTCATCTCGAGGGGTGATATTGTTGTTATCAAGCCGAATATTGCATGGGATAGATTGCCTGAACAGGCGGCAAACACGAACCCGGAGGTCGTTGCTACTGTCGTGAAGCTCTGCTTTGACGCCGGAGCCAGGAAAGTAAAGGTATTCGACAGGAGCGTCAATGACCCGAGGAGATGCTACAAGCAGAGCGGAATAGCTGATGCCGTGAAGTCGATGGGAGCTGATGTCAGTTTTATTGACGAGAGGCGATTCAAAGAGGTATCTATCAAGGGTCAGGTTCTAAAGTCCTGGCCGCTCTATATGGATGTATTTGAGGCCGACAAGGTGATAAATATCCCCATCGCAAAACATCACGCACTTGCCAAGCTCACCATGTCGATGAAAAACTGGATGGGAGTCATGGGCGGAAACCGCGGCAGGATACATCAGAGGATAGGTGAAAGTCTTGCGGACGTCAATATGGTCATCAAGCCGACCCTGACGGTCCTCGATGCCATACGCATACTGACGGCGAATGGTCCCCAGGGAGGAAACCTGAAAGATGTCAAAAGGATGGATACAGTCATCGTAGGGAGAGACTCAGTCGGTATTGATTCTTACGGTGCGACCCTTTTCGGCATGAAGGGAAGTGATCTTTCATATGTCAGGGCCGGTGCGGCAGCCCGTATCGGCATCATGGATATCTCAAAACTGAAGATTAAAACAGTGCATGTCTAAGAGTAATCTGCGAAGGGTATCGCAGGGTCTTTTCCTGCTTCTTTTTCTCTTCCTTTTTATACAGACAGAATCCAGGGGAAGCGATACCCTCGGATACCCGGTTAAGCTCTTCCTCGATTTTGACCCGTTTATTTTTCTTACAACTGTTCTGGCAACCCGGGCACAAGATATTCCAGCTGCTTTCTTCCTATCTATCACGATTATCATTATAACGATTATTCTCGGAAGGGTATTTTGTGGCTGGGTATGTCCTCTCGGAACCCTGAATAATATTGTAGGATCTTTTAAAACAAGGCATGTCAGAAAGCCCCCCTTTTACCTGCACAGGATAAAATATTATATTCTCATAGCCCTCCTTGTCTCGTCTGTCTTTACTCTTCAGCTCGCCGGCATGCTTGATCCGATTTCACTCCTTATCAGATCTTTTTCCCTCAGCATTTATCCAGTGGTTCATTACGGTGTTCGGGCTTTTTTTGACGGACTGTACAATGCAGATATACCCGGTGTTGTTCACATATCTGAATCCATTTACTCTGTTTTGAAAAAGAGTATCCTGTCCTTTCGGCAACCCTCTTACCACCAGGGAATCTTTATCGGCGTACTCTTCTTAACCGTACTCGGGCTGAACCTGGTTGAAAAGAGGTTCTGGTGCAAATATCTCTGTCCCCTCGGAGCTTTACTCGGGCTTCTTTCCCGGTACTCTATGCTTAAACGGGAAGTCAGTGAAGGGTGCACGTCATGCGGCATGTGCGATACAGTCTGTCAGGGAGCAGCATTTTCTGAAAACAGGGAAGCATGGAGAAAGACGGAATGTCTTGCCTGTTTCAACTGCGATGATACCTGTCCTGCAAACGCGGTGAGCTTCGGGTTCGGCCGCAAGAAAGTTCCTGCCATGGACCTCGGGAGGAGAAGGGTTATGCTGTCAGTTTTTTCAGGGGTTGCCGCCGTCCCATTACTGAGGTCTACGCCATTCTCAAAGATTCCTTCTTTAAACCCACGGTTGATAAGACCTCCCGGAGCGCTTGGTGAAGAGGAATTTCTCAAGCGGTGTGTGAAGTGCGGTGAGTGCATGAAGGTCTGCATTACGAACGGTCTTCAGCCGGCTCTCCTGGAAGCAGGATTGGAAGGAATATGGTCTCCCGTGCTTATTCCGAAAATAGGGTACTGTGAATATCGGTGCACCCTCTGTGGCCAGGTATGCCCTTCCGGAGCCATCCAGAGGTTAACATTCGAAGACAAAGTGAAAGTCAGGATAGGGCTTGCAATGATTGACAAGGGCAGATGTCTGCCGTATGCTCACGGTACCCCCTGCATCGTGTGCGAGGAGGTCTGTCCAACGCCGAAAAAGGCCATATGGTTTGAAGAGGTTATGGTGAAAGGCCGGGATGGGAGCGAGATAACATTGAAGCAGCCCCATGTCGATCTCAACCTCTGCATAGGGTGCGGCATATGCGAGGCAAAATGCCCGGTTGGTAGCAGGCCGGCAATCTACGTTACGAATATAGGGGAATCACGGTCCGAAACTAACCAACTCTTGCTTTAATCCATGCTCTCCCCATAACCATGTATACCCTATTTGGCAAAGAGGGGAAAGGGGAGATTTTTGAATAATGTTTTTATAATTACCAGATTCTTTTCGACTTCGATCTCCTCGTCGCCCAGGCTACCCGCTGGGTGCGGAAGGTTACCCGTGATTTTGCTTCTGAAATAAAGTCATATCACTAAACCCAGATAAAGTAATACAGGGAGGGATACTATATTTTCGCTCATTTTTATCCGCCTGAGGAGGACTCCCCTGTGGAGTAATAAGACTTACTCCACAGTGTCCGAGGAACATTCTTTCTACGAAAGAATATAAAACCGCTCGAATATAATATCCCTGAACGTATACAGTAACCGCATTACCGGAGGGTTAGGCCTGGTTGACTGAAAAGTATTTTTTTGGCTGACAGCTTTATAAATAATTCGAGGGGGAAAAAAGCTAATACTATCCTGTTACAGCCACTTCTTCCACTTGAAGTAAATCAGCATAATTATCCCCACAAGGGCCATGAAGGCAAGGACGGCAAAATAACCGTAATGCCACCGGAGTTCAGGCATAAAATGGAAATTCATACCG
>Ga0209270_1001360_pt1 | contig 34712 bp, 35 predicted proteins | sample MTBAKSrepl1MetaG_FD_187456 | JGI IMG/M metagenome (GOLD analysis project Ga0209270, IMG submission 187456) | Enrichment culture microbial communities from Arthur Kill intertidal strait, New Jersey, USA, that are MTBE-degrading - MTBE-AKS1... | ecosystem: Environmental > Aquatic > Marine >...
GAGGTATAGTTATTGAGTTATTTAAGGACGTCCCCCTCTTTTCGTCCGTGCCGGTGTTATCCAAATCGCTATCGGGATCGCTATCGAAATCGGCATTCCATGAAACAGCAAACCCGTCGTCTGCCGCACAGGGGCTCTCCCAAGCGATGTGAAAGATGGAGCGATTTCTGGAGGAACCACGATTGCGATCCCGATCCCGATTTCGATAGCGATAGAATCAGAACCCGTAAGGATATGCCTCTGACGAGGAAATAGATGTTTATCATGGACAAGATCGTTGCAGAGGGGTATCATTCCATGTTCCACGTTTGGCCTTTGGAGGAATGAACCCATACCCTATGCGAGAGAGGCTCTGCCCGAGGCCTTTCCAGGGAATAGTACAGTGAATACACGAGCATCACGCAGGATCACCATGATCGTCCTGCGGGTGGTCTGGCTTTGTGCCTTTGTCACGGCCATGCTCCCGCATGCGTCGGCTTGGGCACAGTCCAAGGTCTACCGCATCGGTCCCAGCGACGTCCTCAGTGTCACGGTCTTTGCCGGGGGCGAAAAGCAGTACGAGTCGGACCTCACGGTCTCCTCCGGCGGGACCATCAATGCCCCGTTCATCGGTGAGACACAGGCCGTAGGACTCAGCCCCAGTGAGCTGGAGCAGAAGATCACCGAACCCCTGGCCCGGGACTACTTCGTCGATCCGAATGTCAACGTGTCGGTCAAGGAGTTCCGCAGCCTCCACTACTACATCTCCGGGGGCGTGGAAAAGCCCGGCCTCTACGAGACCCGCACCGAGTTCACCCTGCTCGAGTTGATCGCCAAGGCCGAGGGCGCCCTCCCCGAACGGGGGAATGTGGCCTACATCATGCGCGAGTCCGCAGAGCAGGCCGCGGCCGGAAAGAATCCCGAGGAACTCGCCGCGAGCGTGGAGCCGCTCACCGTGGATCTCAAGCGCCTTCTCGACCAGGGTGACATGTCCGCCAATATCCCGCTCCAACCCGGAGACCTGGTCTACATCCCTCTGGGGAAATCACTGGACGTGGCCCAGTCCAAGATCTATGTGGAAGGCGAGGTCAAAAAGCCGGGCCTCTATGACTTTCAACCGGGCATGACGGCCATGAGCGCCTGCATCCTGGCCGGCGGATTCGACCGTTTTGCAGCGCCCAACCGGGCCAAGATCGTCCGCCAGACCAATGGCGAGACCGAGGTCATCAACATCAACCTCAACGATGTCCGGGACGGCAAAAAACCGGACCCCTTGCTTCAGCCTGGGGATCGGATACATATTCCGGAAACCTATCTGTAGGCTGGTAAGGTGCTAATCAGCATAATGGTAGGGAAAAAAATCGAAATCGAAATCGGGATCGCTATCGAAATCGAAAAACTATGGCGCTCGGGCACGAAAAACTGGATGTTTACCGCCTTGCGATCCGTTATGTGGCATGGGTCTATGAGAAGGCCCAACGCCTCAACGGAATACATCGACCGGCGCGGGACCAGTGGCTTCGCGCCAGTCAATCGATTCCGCTGAATATTGCGGAAGGCAACGGCAAGACGGCGGAGGCGGATCGACGACGATATTTCGAGATTGCCCGCGGATCCGCATTGGAGTGTGCGGCTGTTCAAGATGTTCTGGTGGTCGGAAACGGCCTGGATGAACAAGAAAGCCAGGAACATAAGGTTGAACTGGACCGCATGGCCGCAATGCTCAGTCGATTGGGCGGAAGAGGATACTGTGTCAAGGAAGAGGCCTCGGTTTACGGGCGGGCTGAATTCGATTTCGATCCCGATAGCGATTTCGATCCCGACAAGAACAAGTTCTGATAATCGGCTGCACAGGACGCTCATCAGCTCAACAGGTATGATGGTGTAACCTATGACCTCAACACCTCAACACCTCAACACCGTTCCCTCCCCGGCTTCGGGCAACCTGTCTTCATCCCAGCTCCCCCCCTGGCTGGCGCCCCAGCCCGACTCCGAGGAGACCATCCATCTCGCGGAGTACTACCACGTCCTTCTGCGCCACAAGTGGACCATCCTCCTCTGTCTGGTCATGATGTTCATTCTGGTGATGCTCCACAACACCCGGCTGATCCCCATTTACCAGGCCACGGCCACGGTGATCATCGACAAAGAGTCGAACCAGTCCCCCATTACAGGGCAGCGCACCGACTACGAGAGCTACCTCTCCGAGTCCATGACCTTTAACACCCACTTTCAACTCATCACCTCGCGGCCCGTGATGGAGCGGGTGATTCAGAAACTGGATATGGACCCGGCCGATCTCTCCCCCAAGGGAGGGGAGCCGTCCTTTGCGCCGGTGTCGGCGGTCCGCCAGTGGGTGTCCCAGCTCAAGAAGAACACCAAGCTCCTGCTGGGTCTGGGCGCCCGGCCCGAGTCCGAAGGCGGCCCCATCGAGGCCCTGGATGAGACCACCCTGTTGGTGCAGGCCCTGCAGGGCATGGTGCAGGTGGAGCCCATCGAGGAGACCCGCCTGCTTCATCTCAAGGTGTACAGCCCGCTCCCCCACATGGCCCGGGAGATCGCCAATACCGCGGCCCAGGCCTACATCGATTTCAACATCGCCAACCGCCTGGAGTCGTCCCAGAACACCCTGGCCTGGCTCACGGACAACCTCTACGAGGTCAAGAAGCAGCTCGAGGACGCGGAGCGGGAATTCCTCGATTACAAGCAGAGCGTCCAGCTCATCTCCCTGGAGGACAGCCAGCAGGTGACCGCCCAGAAGATGCGGGAGTTCAACGACGCCTATATTCAGGCCCGGAACAAGCGGCTGGAGCTGGACGCCAAGCTCCGCCAGCTTGCCCAGGTGGCCCAGTCCGGGCAGAACATCCCGAATGTTCGCTCCCTGATCGAGAATCCCCTGATCACCGAACTCTACGGCCAGCTCGTCAAGGCCGAGGTGGAACTGGAGAGCCTGAGAAAGGTCTACAAGCCGAAACACCCGAAGATCGTCCAGATCACCACGGACATTCAGAACATCCGGCAGAAGCTGACACAGGAGCTGCGCAAGGAGCTGGAAAACCTCCGCACCGAGCGGTCCATGCTCATGTCCCGGGAGCAGGTCCTGCAGAGCACCATGAAGGACTTTGAGCAGGAGGCCATGGACACGAACAAGAAAGAGATGCGCTACAACATCCTGGAGCGGAACGTGGAGATGAACAAGAACCTCTACGACACGCTCCTGTCCCGGGTCAAGGAGGCGGATCTCTCCGGTGAAATCGACGTATCCAACATCCGGATCACGGAGAAGGCCACCATGCCCCAGTTTCCGGTCCGTCCCAACAAGAAGCGGAACCTGGCCCTCGGCGTGATCTTCGGCCTCATGCTGGGCGTGGGCATCAGCTTCCTTCGTGAGTACATGGACCGGACCATCCGCACCGAGGACGACGTGCAGCGGTATCTGAACCTTCCGGTTCTCTCCGTCATCCCCAAGTCGGAACAGGCTCAAGGCAAGGGCTACTACGGCCCAAAGGGCTCAAAAAAGGCAACGAAAGAGGATAAAAAATAAAATAATAAAGGTGTTAAGGTGTTGAGGTGTTAAGGTGTTGAGGGAAGCCTTTAGGTCCAACAGAGCGTTTAAGCCATTAAGTTGATGGGCTGTTTATCCTGAAATAAACAACGGTCTTTATTATGTTTTGGTTTTGCTTAACATCTCAACACCTTAACAGCTAGTTGGCTCAACACCTCAATACCTTAACACCTAGTTTGCTTACAGGTCTTTATCATGTATTGGTTTTGCTTTTGCTTAACACCTCAACACCTCAACACCTTAACAGCTAGTTGGCTCAACACCTTAACACCTCAACACCTTAACACCTGGTCTTAAAGATTATGCCAAAAACCAAAAAGCGCGACCCCGAATCCTTTGTCCGGAATCTCCTCAGCAACTACCCGTCCCAGTCCCGGTTTGCCGAGGCCTATCGAACGCTCCGCACCAACATCCAGTTCGCGTTCATGGACAAGGCGTTCCGTTCCCTGCTGGTCACCAGTTCGGGCGAGATGGAGGGGAAGACCACCACGGTCATCAACCTCTGCCACACCATGGCCCAGGCCGGCCGAAGCGTGCTCATGGTGGACGCGGACCTGCGGAAGCCTATGCTCACGCGGATCGTGCCCACGCGGGAGGGACACGGCCTGACCGGCCTCCTCTCGGGTACCTTCGGGACCGAGGTCCAGTCCGGCTCCCTTCAGGACCTGAGCGTGAGCGACATCTACCGGCTCTGCTCCTTTCAGAAGAAGACCGGCCTGGTCCGCCTGGAAGAGGGGGAGGAAAAGGCCGAACTCTATTTCCTGGATGGCGCCCTGGTGGATGTGAACTGGCCCACCCGGCCGGGGAGCAAGAAGCTCGCCACACTCTTGGTGAAGAACGGGGCCTTGACCCGGCAGCAGGCCGAGTCCGCCCTTCGCCGCAAGAAGAGCACCGGTCAGAAGCTGGGCTTCATCCTCATCAGCCTGGGGCTCATCAAGGAGGAGGACCTGGGGGGTTACATCTCCCTGCACATGATCGAAGGCCTGCGTGCCGCGCTCCGGATGAAGACCGGCACCTACGCATTCGAACGGCTCTCCAGCGGCCACTTCGACCGCCCGTCCTATGACCCGGCGGACCTCCACCAGCTCTACCGCCAGGTGGTGATCGGCGAGGAGGAGCTTCCATTCCTGCACAGATCCATTCAGGCGGCCATTCAACAGACCCCGACCGAGAATCTCTTTGTGCTCTCCAGCGGCCCCCGGCCGCCCAAACCGGCCGAGCTCCTGGAGTCCAACCGGATGACCTTTCTGCTGGATCACCTGAAGCGGCGCTTTGACGTGGTGGTCCTGGACTCGCCTCCGCTTCTCCCCACCTCGGACGCCCTGCTGCTCGCCCCCCAGACCGACGGGGTGGTGCTCATGATCAAGGCCGGCCATGTGAACCGCGACCTGATTCAAAAGGCCGTGGACCAGATCCGCAACACCCATGCGAACCTGATCGGCGTGGTCCTCAACGAGGTGGATATCCGGCGCGAGGGTTACTACAAGTACTACCACAAGTACTACGCCAAGTATTACGGCGAGACCGGCTGACAGCGTGTTGAAAAATCCGATGTTCACAGGCTGACTCAACATGCCCGGATGCAAGGCGTGCGAAACCCCGAGGAATGAGGCGTACAAGCCCGTACGCCGCAGTGACGAGGGATGAGCAGAACGCAGCAGATGGGCGTTTTTCAGCGGCCTGCCAGGGTGCTGTTTTGGCTCACCAATTTACCAGCATATCCGACAACGGCCCGGGCCCCCAAGGCCCGCCGGCCCATGCCCCGAACGGCGCCTCTGCTTCATCCTCCCTCAACACCTCAACACCTCAACCCCTTAACACCTCAACACCTCAACACCTTAACACCTTAACCCCCCTCCGCAAGCTCCTCATCGCCCTGGTCCTCCTCCTCGCCCTGATCGCGCTTATTCTGCTTTCCCTTCAGCTCAAGGCCCGCCTCCACTACCACTTCGGCGGGGACGCCATGGAGGCAAAGCAATACGCCGAGGCCGTCCGGCAGTATGAAAAGGCCGCCCAGGGCCAACCCCGGGACGGCCGCATGGTCAAGGCCCTGGGCGAGGCCCTTCATGCCCTGTCCCGGGAGAAGACCATTCAGGAGGCCTTTGATCTGGAGAGGCGGGCCGCCAACGCCTTTGGAAGAGCGGCGCGACTCATTCCCATCGACGCGGAGGCCCACTACGGACTGGCCCAGTCCCTGGCCCGGCTGGAGCAGATGCAGGCCATGCTCCACCCGGCCGACCCCAATCCCTTCCATCCACTTCCGGCGTTTCAACGGGCCATCGAGCTGCGGCCCAACGGCATCCTCTACCGCTATGCCCTGGCCCGCCACCTCTACCGAACAGGCGAGATCCGGGCCTTCCGCAACACGATCCAGGAACTGGTCCGCATCTACCCGCCCACCTACCACCAACTGAAACGGGAACCGTTCTGGTCCGAGCCCCTGGAGCCCGTGGCCCAGCAGGGCCTTGCCCAGGCCGTGGACGAGGGGATCATGCCGCGGGACGCCCTCATGGCCCTGGCCGACATCCTGGAGTCCCAGGGACGGCCCCGGGAAGCGGCGGCCCACTACACGATGGCCATGCAGCAGAGCCCCCGGGACAACACCCCGGCCCACCACATCCGCCTCGGCCGCCTCTATCTCAAGGCGGACGAAATGGAAAAGGCGGAGGAATCCTTCATGCAGGGGCTCACGCAGAGCGTCTCCCGGGAATCCGACCTGGGGCGGGTCTTGTCGGCCTTCAAGGCCCAAGGCCGGGCCGAGGCCTTTGTGGACTTTTTCGAGCGTGCGGACCGCACCATTCCCTTCTCCCTGGAGGCCCGGCTCGTGACGGCCGAGGCTATGATTCAGACCGGCGCGTTCATCGAGGCCCGGCATCTCCTGGATCGGCTCAACCGTCAACGGCCCACGGCCCAAGCGCATTTCCTTCTCTACCGGATCGCCGAGGAGCAGAAGGACCTGGACCGCATGGAGATCGCCATTCAAAAGGCCACGGTCCTGGCCCCGCGGGAGAGCCGGTACCACCTTCTCTTCAGCCGTGTCCTGATCCGGGCCGGCAAGCTGGACATGGCGGAGCGGGCCGCCACCCGGGCCATGGAGACGGCCGATGCGCCCTCGGCCGGGCTCTTTCACCACCGGGCCATGATCCGCCGCCGCCTGAACGACTTTCAAGGGGCCCTGGCGGACTGGAAGAGCGGCATGACCCTTGCACCGGACAAGGCGATATACCACGCCCAGGCGGCCGAGGTCCTGTTGCAGCTCGCCCGGTTTGACGAGGCCCTGGCCCATGCCGCCAAGGCCGAGGCCCTGGAGCCTCAAAACGAGCAGTACCGCAAACGGCACGCTCAACTTCGGGAGCAGATCAAAAGCCCATGATAATGCATGAAAGGGTTTGTTTTTCCAGAAGAAAAGGTTTGACGAATTGGGTGTTTGTGCCGATACTGATTGATTGAAGTCTGTTTGCCGCCGAACGGTTTTCCATCGGCGGCAATTATCGTAACACTCTGGAATAAATGGAAGTTTTGTGGGCCCCTGGAACCCAAGGGGCGGAGCTGTGTCAAAAGACCAACGCCGGAAGACGGGTTTGACACGGATTAAGGGCTGGATTTTATCAAATCAAAAATCAAAAGATAAAGACTATATTGGCACGGATTACACGGATTATGCGGATTAAGGACAAAAAAATATGAAAATGTTAAAATCAAAAAACCATCAAATGCAATGATATATTCTAACATATTATTTCTAATCTTTTAATCCGCGAAACCCGCGAAACAAACCGGTAAGTCGCAAAAAGGTGATTGCCTTCAATGCGCCGCTATCATGAAATGAGCCTGGATGTATATCGACGGGGGCCGAGCGTTTTTGCGAGGCCGTCAAACAAACCGGTAAGTCGCAAAAAGGTGATTGCCTTCAATGCGCCGCTATCATGAAATGAGCCTGGATGTATATCGACGGCGGCCGAGCGTTTTTGCGAGGCCGTCAAATCCGCGCCAAAAACAGGTTTTTTCTTTTGTCTTTTTCCCTTATTTTACAATTCGCGTCTAAAGGTTTTCTCAGCGTCTCAGCGCCTCAGCGCGAGAATATCAGTTGCCGTTGAATCGGCCGTTTCAGTGATGAATCCCAGGTAGTTCTCTCGATGGATCTCCTCGAAAGAGGCATCGGGATAGGCCCGAACCCAGTCCTTTGGAGGGGCTGTTCCGTGTTCCCTCCATTTCATCTCAAAGCCGGCAAGACGCCCTTTCCGTTCTTCAACGAGATCGATTTCCTTCTTGTCGTAGGTCCGCCAGAAGGCTGAGTTCACGGATTCCCGCAGATACTCATGCCGTTTCAACCGTTCCGTGACCACGTAGTTCTCCCAGAGGGCCCCGATGTCGTCTCGAATCGCCAGCGGGTTGAAGTTGTTGATGAACGCATTACGAATACCGTTGTCATAGAAGTAATACCGGTGGCTCTTGGTGATCTCTTTGCGCAAATTCCTGCTGAATCCACCGCGGCTGAAAATCACAAAGACTTTTTCCAGGAGATTCAGATACCGCTCGATCGTGTTTTTGCTCATTCCAAGCTGCCTGCCCAATTCGGCCAGAGACACCTCACTGCCGATCTGAAAGGCCAGCAGTTGAAGAAGGCGTTGCAGTTTGTCGGCATGTCGAACGCCTTCCCATTGCAGGATGTCCTTGAACAGATACGATGAAAGAATTTCCCGCAGATACTCCTCGCGTTCATCATTACTGCGGGTCAGAACCACCTCCGGGTAGGACCCGAACACCAGTCTGGCCTCCAGGTGAGCCCGGGTCTCGTGTGGTTTTTCAATGGCTGAAAGCTCCATTTGGGCCAGCGGTAAGAGTTTCAGGACCCGTTTCCTGCCCGTAAGCGGCTCCCCCACGTCCCGGGCGAGGTCGAACGAGGAAGAGCCTGTAGCGATCACACGAACGTGAGGCATCTGATCCACAATGATTTTCAGGTTCAGGCCGATCCGGCGGATGTTCTGGGCCTCATCCACGATCAGAAGGGTATGGTTGCCCACAAAGTCCCGAAGCTTTTCCGTGGACTCGCTTTCCAGGTATTCTCGAACCACGATATCGTCGCCGTTGACCAGAAGGGCGTCCTCGCTCTCGGATTCCATGAATTTCTTGACCAGAGTGGTTTTTCCCACCCGGCGCGCCCCGTACAGGACGGCCACCCTGCCGGGCCTGACCGCCTGTTTCAGATTGGCGAGCTGCCTCTGAAGAATGTACATGGATAGGCTCCCTCAAAAATCAATTCATAAACTGACCGAATTTTATAAAATACAGTCAGTTTGTCAACCCATTTTCATCAGAAAGCCCCGACCCCTCCGGGCTGCCTTTCATGCGTGTGATCTGAGTCAACAGAAGGTTTTATCTTTTTTTCCCTTGTTCTATCCGCATCAGAGGCCTCAAAGGTTAAAAAACTCGCGAGTGTTTTAACCTTGACCTGAAAATGTCCGATACTAATCGTTTGATGCGCACCATCCTGGAACAACTCATCGCCGACTTCTACCGAAGAGACCTCCCCGTCGGCACTCCAAGACAGGCAAAGCTCCCCTGTCGGTCCCGGTGTTGAAATCAATGACGGCCCCCCACTACACCTGGCAATTTTATAACTTGACTTTAAATCAATCCATGTTAATTGAATACCATGTTTGAACGATGGCTCGATATCCCGTCGGACCGGAGTTGCCTGGTTATCGGCCCCCGGCGCGCCGGCAAGACCACGCTGCTCAAAAAGCGCTTTCCGACATGGCCATACGTCACCCTGGACGACCTCGACCACCTGGACTGGGCAACAAAAGACCCCAAGGGTTTTGTCAGCCACATGGGAGGCAGGGGCATCATCGATGAGATCCAGCGGCTGCCGATTCTGACCGTGGCGGTGAAATACGCCGTCGACAACGAGAAGGCCCGCTTCCTCATGACCGGCTCCAGCACCTTGGGCCTGCTGGATGCCGCGGCCGACACCCTTGCCGGCCGCATGGAGATCCTTTCCCTGCCTACGGCGTGTTGGGGTGAAGACCAGGGGCCTGCTACGCACCGGATTCTGGACGACGAGATCGATCTGCCGCGCATCAAACAAGCCCAACGCCTGCTGGACGACGCCGTGACCTTCGGCCAGTTTCCCGAGGTGCTCGGCCGTGCATCCGGCCCGGACAAACACTCGGTCCTGGCCAACTATCGCAATACCTACTTCACCCGGGATTTGATGCAGCTTTCCAACATTGAAAACCTGGAGGGCCTGCTGGCCGTATTTCATCACCTGGCCCGCTCCATAGGCTCACATCTTGAAGTGTCCAATTTTGCCCGTGAGTCCGGCCTCAGCCACGTCACCGCCAAGAAATATCTGAACGCTCTTCTCCAGGCCCAGATCACATTCAAGCTGTATGGCTATCCGTACGGCCCTGCCAAACGAACCATCAAAGCGGCCAAGACCTATTTCTGCGACAATGGCATCCTCAATAGCTTGAATGCCGGCATCAGCGAGGGCCAACGCATGGAGAACTTCGTCTTGGCCGAGTTCGAAAAGCGGCGCAAGCTGGGCATACTGCCGGTGGACCAATTTTACTATTACAAGAGCGCGGCGGGCCACGAAATCGACCTGATCTTTGAATTGGAAGGAACGGTGCACGCCGTGGAAGTCAAGGCGACCCGCAACCCCGGTCCGCGGGACCTGCAACACATGAAGCGCTTCGCCCGGAACACGGAGCGCCCGGTCAAGGCCTTTCTCTTTTACATGGGTGACAGCTACGAGACCGTGGACAACATCCGCCTGATTCCCATCGCCGCCCTCTTCCGCTCGGGATGAATGGCCGAAGGCGGGGCGGTTCGTTGATCGTGAACAATGATGTGGTCGATGAAATGCAAGGCCCTCATGCACCCTCCTGGGCAAGGGAGCTGAACCCCAAAACCAAGATCACATGCTGATATTGAAGTATTTTTTCTCAGCGTCTCAGCGTCTCTGCGCGAGATAAAGGGTTTTAACGAAACCATCAAGAAAGGACCCAATCCATGCCCGAAACCCCATCCCCCGTTCCCAACATCGCCGTCATCGGCTCCGGCTACTGGGGCAAGAACCTGGTCCGGAACTACCACAACCTCGGCGCTCTCAAGCTCGTCTGCGACAAGAACGAGACGGTCCTCGCCGCCTTCCAGGACCAGTACCCCGGAATCGAGACCTGCATGGCCCTCAGTGATGTCCTCTCCCGGGACGACATCGCCGGCATTGCCATTGCCACGCCCGCCGAGACCCACTACCAGATCGCCCGCGAGGCCCTCTGGGCCGGCAAGCACGTGTACGTGGAAAAGCCCCTGGTCCTGGACGAGGTCGAAGGCGAGGAACTCATCACCCTGGCCCGGGACAAGGGACGGGTCCTCATGGTGGGGCACCTGCTCCAGTACCACCCCATCTTTGTCCGGCTCAAGGAGATGGCCCGGTCCGGCGAGCTGGGCCGGATCAACTACATCTACTCCAACCGCCTCAACCTGGGGAAGATCCGGAGGGAAGAGAACATCCTCTGGTCCTTTGCGCCCCACGACATCTCCATGATCCTCTCCCTGGCCGGTGAGGCGCCCGAGAACGTGACCGCCACTGGCGGCTACTTCCTCCACAAGAAGATCGCCGACGTCACCACCACGCACATGGAGTTTCCCTCGGGCCTTCAGGCCCACATCTTCGTGTCCTGGCTCCATCCCTTCAAGGAGCAGAAACTCGTGGTGGTGGGCGACAAGAAAATGGCCGTGTTCGACGACACGCTCCCCTGGCCGGACAAGCTCCTGCTCTACCCCCATCAGATCACCTGGAAGGACAACCAGCCCGTGCCGGTCAAGGGGGAGCCCGAGCGGCCGGACATCCCCCAGGACGAGCCCCTCAAACTGGAGTGCCTCCACTTCATGGACTGCATGGCCAAGGGGTGCGCACCCATCACGGACGGGTCCGAAGGCCTTCAAGTCCTCCGGGTCCTGAACGCGGCCCAGAGATGCCTGGACGACGGCCCCCGGGCCGCCGCGGCCCCGGCCCCCCCAACCCCGTCCAAGCCGGCCGCTCCCCCGCCCCAGGCCCCGGCCGGCGTGTTTATCCACGAGACCGCGGTGATCGACAAGGACTGCGAGATCGGCACCGGAACCAAGATCTGGCACTTCACCCATGTCCTGTCCAACTCCAGGATCGGGGAGAACTGCAACATCGGCCAGAACGTGGTGATCGGGCCGGACGTCACCATCGGCAACACCTGCAAGTTCCAGAACAACGTGAGCGTCTACAAGGGCGTGACCCTGGAGGACGGGGTCTTCTGCGGCCCGTCCATGGTCTTCACCAACATCTACAACCCCCGGGCAGAACTCCGCAAGATGGACCAGGTGCGCCCCACCCTGGTCAAACACGGGGCCTCCCTGGGGGCCAACTGCACCATTGTCTGCGGCAACACCATCGGCCGGTACGCCTTTGTGGGCGCGGGCGCCGTGGTCACCCGCAACGTGCCGGACCACGCCCTGGTGGTGGGCAACCCGGCCCGGGCCATCGGCTGGGCCTGCACCTGCGGCGAGCGCCTGGCCGACGACCTCACGTGCCTCGCCTGCGGCAAGACCTTCACCAAACACGACGAAGGCCTCCGGGAAGGCAAAGACGGATAGGCCTCCCCTCGGCCCGGAACAACATGGTATTCTGACACGGATGAACATAGCGCTTAAACGAAAAGAGCTTCTAGCCCAACGGCCAAAAATCGTAAGAAGCGTTCAAAGAGGAGACCGGAACCTTGACACATTCACAAAATCGTTATACCATGTTCCCCTAAACGTATAACGGCGGGGGTGTAAAATGGGTTCAGCGGATACCACAATAGTTACGGTTTCTTCAAAGGGCTGGGTTGTGATCCCGTCACCGGTCAGAAAAAAGATCGGCCTGAAGCCGGGTATGAAAGTCGTCGTAACCGAGCAGGAAGGCAAGGTTGTACTCACCCCGCAACACAAAGATCCCGTGGAGAGGCTTTACGGGGCGCTGGCCGGGGGCGAATCCTTGACAGAGGCGCTGCTGGCGGAACGCGGGGAAGAGAAAAAACGTGAAAAAGCAAAGATACATTCTTGATAGTTATGCTCTGCTGGCCTATTTCCAGGGGGAAATGTCTGGTTCCAGGGTCCGGGATATCCTCAAGGACGCGTCATCACGAAATGCTTCAGTCTTTCTATCCGTAATCAGTCTCGGGGAAATCTATTACATCATTGCCCGCAAACGAGGGAGCGAGACGGCAGAGGCCATTATAAAAGACATCTCAACCATACCCATTGATCTCGTGGACGCCACAAAAGAGCGTGTTCTCGCCGCCGCGCTTGTCAAAGCAAACCACCCCGTTTCGTACGCCGACGCATTCGTGGTGGCGGCGGCGGAAGAACTCTCCGCCACCATAGTAACGGGAGATCCGGAATTCAGGGAGACGGAATCCAGGGCCGCTGTTCTATGGATATGAAGCGAACCCGGCATGTACAAAAGTCTTGAGGATAATGGGCGCCCCAGTTATACGGACAAGACGAAACAGAGCAAGTCAACTGAAAGAGCGGAATATGATAAATTGGATGATGGGTCGTGGTTTGCTGAAATCCCTGGTTTTCAGGGAGTATGGACAAATGGTGATACCGTAGAGCAATATCGCAACGAGTTGCTCACCGTATTGGAAGATTGGCTTCTCTTGAAGGTGCGGTACAGGGATTCACATAATCACCGCCCTTTCTTAATCACTGCTTTTCTTAAAGAGGCATGCTAATGATAAATAACCTTACCCTTGAATACTGGATTGATGACAATTGGTATGTTGGAAGGTTACGTGAAGTTCCTGGTGTATTTAGCCAAGGCGAGACGCTAGAAGAGTTAAAAATAAATATCCAGGATGCATATCGTATGATGATAGAAGACGTCCAAACTCCTTCACATCCTGAATCTAAAACCATGACAATTGAGGTCTCTATGTGAAGCGAAACGATTTGATTAAGCACCTCGTTAAATCCGGTTGCTACTTAAAGCGACATGGCGGAAAACATGATATATATGTCAATTCGCATAATGGAAAGCCGACACCTATCCCAAGACATAACGAAATAAAAGATTCACTGGTTGGGCTTATTATTAAACAGCTTGGAATTAAATAGCATGACACTTTCTGTGATCCTGAAACCCGAAAACCAACTAATCACCCAATTAACTATCTTTTGGTTTCACATAATCACCTAATCACTTAATCACTGTTTATTTTTAACCACCTAACCACCTCCTTTTCTTAATCACATTCTTTTCTCAATCACAGTCTTTTTAATCACATAATCACATAACCACATTCTTTTCTTAATCCCAATCTTTTCTTAGTCCCATGAAAGAAAACCACAAAATCGCACAAATTATTCAGCCGGTCTTGAACGAATGCCGCGATATTGTTGCGGCATATGTCTTCGGCTCTGCAGCCACGGGCAGCCAACGCCCCGGGAGCGATATCGACATAGCCGTTCTGCCGGCTGAGGGGCCGGCATGTCAAGACCGAAAAGCCTTGCTGGACCGGCTGCTTCCCCCACTCTCCCGGGCATTGCGCAGTGATGTGCACATCCTGTTCCTGAATGACGCCTCCTGCGTGGTGCAAGCCCAGGTCTTGAGTAAGGGGCAGCTCATCTACGTGCGGGATCGACGGCAACTCGCCGAGTTCCGCATGAAAAGCATCTCCATGATTGCTGATTTTGCGCCCTATGTTGAAATGACCAGGAAGGGTCTGCAGAAACGATTGAGAGATGCCCATGGTGGATAAGGATATACTCTGGTCCAAGATATCGGCTATGGAGAAACATCTTGGCCGCATCTATGCAAAAAGGGAAGTGGGCCTGCCGGAATTCCTGGGAGACCTGGATCGGCAGGAGAGCATACTTTTCAATCTGCAAAAGGCAATCCAGAATTGCATCGATATGGCCGCCCACATCGTCAGCGAAGAAGGGTTGGGGGTTGCCGGCAGCACCAATGAGTTGTTTTATCTCTTGGAAGATCGAGGCATTATAGATAGAGGGCTCACTGAAAAGATGGTCAGGGCGGTGGGTTTTCGCAACCTGGTGGTGCATGAGTATGGAAAGGTGGATCTCGAAGTGGTTTTCAGGGTAACCCATGAAGATGTGAATGATCTGAAGGAATTCGCCCAAACACTCACCGATCGTTTTGGTTGAGCCCGGTGACACATGGCTCCGAATGTCCGATCTGTTTACGAATCACAAGCGGCGATACTCCAAAAAACGCTTTTATCTTTTCTTCTGTTATTTGCCCTCTCAGCGCCTCCGCGCCTCTGCGCGAGAAAAGTGTTTTGCAAAGCCTAAAGTCACCGAAAGGGAACCACATAATCACATAATCACTTAACCACATAATCACATTCTTTTCTCACATAACCACCTTTTTTCTTAATCTTCCGATTAACAAAAAGGAACAAATTATGATCTCCAAACCCTTTTTTATAAGAGCTGAGTGGGACCATGAGGCGGAAGTATGGGTTGCCACAAGCGATGATGTGCCGGGCCTTGTGACCGAAGAGGCTACCATGGAAGGCCTGATCACAAAGCTTAGAACGATGATTCCAGAACTACTTGAGGCCAACAATGTAGAAATCGAGCAGGAAGTACCCTTTGAAGTCATGACGCGGCGATTTGAAATAGTGGAACCAATCGCAAGCTGATGTTTGATATCCTCGTAAAAAGTCACATTCTCGCGCCAAGCCGCAAAAAGCGCAAAAAATACCAATTGATATTAAGCAGTTTTTTCTTAGCGTTCTCCGCGCCTCTGCGCGATAAACGGTTTTTACGGGTTCGTCATGGCTGATTACTCCAAATTGGTAAAAAATATCTCTCCGAAGGCGGCTGTGAATTCTATAGGCAAGGTAAGGGAGATCATGAGATCAGGGAGAGCCCTATTACTGGTATCCGATTTGTTGTTGATCATCAAATCAAATCCAGACACACGGCAAATGCTGTATTAAAACAGGCAGGGATACCTAAAAAAATCTAACTAAACCGGAACAATAATGCTCAAAGTATTTGTAGATTAACATCGACTGACAAAACAAAGCATTCTAACCCATTTTAAATAATAAATAACTTTTCCTTAATCACATAATCACAGCCCTTTCTTAACCACCTAATCACCTAATTAACAGTGTTTTGGTTTCACATAATCACATAATCACTTTTTTTCTCACATAACCACTTTCTATTCTTAATCACATAACCACTTTCTTTTCTCAATCATTCAAATAAAAAAATATAAAAGCCGTCCCCCATGACGCATTACCTACGTCCCCATGTCCGAACATTCGTGTTGACAAGGGCACCATTATGACGTACATTTAATCAATCGTTTGATGACTTATTCAGGGGACCCTACCATGGATGCAGTAACTCAAAATAGAAACGAGCGGATCAACCTCCGTGTGAAAAGCGCCGCAAAGCGCCTTATAGCGCGTGCGGCCGAACTTGAGGGCAAGACCATCAGTCATTTTATACTGACCAGTGCCTTGGAGCGCGCAGAGGAAACCGTCCAGAAGCATCAGATGATGGTGTTGGATGCGAAGAATTCAAGGGTCTTTTTCGATGCGCTGGCCGCTCCGGTCCGTTTTAATCGCAAATTGACCGCAGCATTTGAAGAATATGATAAGCGCGTCATCAGCAAATGACGGATTTACAGAATCTGGTTATTGTGCCGCTGGACGAGGCTCATAACAGAGCAGGCTTCCACTGTAATGTAGAAGCCCTTGATGAGTATATTCATAAGCAGGCAGGGCAGGATATCCGACGTCGCATCAGTCGTATTTTTGTTGCAGTGCTGCCGGACAAGCCTAAAGATATAATAGGTTATTACACCTTGAACTCATTATCCATCGGTCTGGAACAATTGCCCCAAAAAATGGCCAGGAAGTTGCCGAAGCATCCGGTCCCCGCTGCACTGATTGGCAGGCTGGCAGTCAATCATAATTCTCAGGGATGCGGCATCGGGAAAATGCTACTGGTAGATGCTATTCAGCGAACTCTGTCGGTCAGTGACCAGATTGCAATCTATGCCATGGTTGTCGATGCCATTAACGATAACGCCAAGGGGTTTTATGAGCAATTCGGGTTTGTCCGCTTAAGCGATAACAGCCCAAGACTGTTTCTTCCATTAAAATCCATCGAGGACAAATCTTGATACATTCTCCATGGACTCCGGATCGCATTATGTTGCCGGAGTAAAATTGGAACTACGGGAAATCGCTGTAAGATAAGGTTCGATGCCTATTTCACGAAGAGAGTTGGTCAAAAAACTCAGGCGCCTCGGGTTTGAAACTGAACGACGCAATCCGACGTTTTCTTGAATCGCACCAGCCGGAACTGATGGATCGATTCATTCGGGATGATGTTGAATGGGGCCTTCATGGCGAAGAGTAGATCGCAGACCACAGTGGTATGCGATGCCGGGCCACTAATACATCTGGATGAAGTGGGCCACGTTCAGCTTCTGGCCGATTTTAAAAAGGGTATTGTGCCGCGCGGCGTCCAGCACGAAGTTTATCGTCATAGACGGATCTCATTTGAGGAGCCTGATATGAACTGGGCTTTTTGGTGAAATGCCAGGTGGCGGAGTAAATGGCGGAGTAAGTGGCGGAGTAAGTGGCGGAGTAATCAATTATATTTTCTCTTTTGGTATTTGCCCCCTCAGCGCCTCCGCGCCTCTGCGCGAGAAAATGTTTTGCATTTCAGCCCTCAACAACAAAGTATTGTGACACCAATGTCACGGATCAACATCCAAACGAATGGAGCTTTCCCATGAAACTGGAAGCCGTCTACGACCGAGGCAGGCTTGAATTCACCCGGCCGGTTCTCTTCAAACGGGACCGCGTTCACATGAACGTGGAAGTTCCAGACAGCGAAATCCTCCATCCGCCCGGCCAGGATCCCTTCCCTCAGGCCCTGGTGGATCAGGCAAGAGCCATGCTGGACAGGCTGGATGCCATACGCAACGCCCCGTTGCCTCCCGAAGACCAGGTCCCTGAATGGAACTCGAGCCGGTTGGAGCGAATGGAGGCCTTTGATCTTCGTGCCCGGATGCGCGAAGAACAAGGCCGTCCGGCATAAAGGAGAGCCCATGGACCTTCTGATCGATGTCTGCGTTGCCATAGACGTCTGCGCCAGACGCCTCCCGCACGCAGAGTATTCCGCAATGGCTCTTCAGCACTGCCTCAACCAGGGCGGGACGTTGTGGCTTTATGTCGGCAGCGTACAGACCCTGGAATACACGCTGGTTCGAGAGTTGAAACGCGGTCTCGAGCCCGATGCCCATCCCACGGCCAATGGACGCATACTCAAGCGGGCAAAGGATGTACTCAACGCATTTGCAGCCGACAAACAGTGGCTGGCCGCCCTGGCCGGGGAAGGCCCTGTTTTTGATCGCTCGGATCCGGAAGAGGAGCAACTCATCGCCGCGCTCAGCCGTTTCAAGCCCGGGACCGCCAAGCTGCTGACCCGCGATGAAAGGCTGTGTGAGCGGTACCCGGACCTGACCATGACCCCACAGCAATACCTGGAAGCTCCGTCCTCCCCCAAGGGCATGGATTTCATCGACCTGAAAACCCAGCAGGGGCGGGTCCGCCCGGGTCTGGAAGCCGGCATCCACCGGGTCCTCCATCACGGCCAGTACATCATGGGGCCGGAGATCAACGAGCTGGAAAAAAGGCTCGCCGCCTATGTGGACGTCCCGCACTGCATCACCTGCGCCAGCGGCACCGACGCCCTGCTCATGGCGCTCATGGCCCTCGATATCGGCCCCGGGGATGAGGTCATCACCGTCCCCTACACCTGGATCTCCACGGCCGAGGTGATCTCCCTCCTCTGTGCAAAACCCGTGTTCGTGGACATTCAGCCCCACACCTACAACATGGACCCGGAAAAGCTCGAGGCCGCCATCACCCCCCACACCAAGGCCGTCATGCCCGTGGGCATCTATGGCCAGTGCGCGGACATGACCCGGATCAACGCCATTGCGGACCAACACGGCATTCCGGTCATCGAGGATGCGGCCCAGTGCTTCGGCGCCACCCACCACGGTCAGAAGGCCTGCAACCTCTCTCTCATCGGCTGCACGTCCTTTTTCCCGTCCAAGCCCCTGGGCTGCTACGGAGACGGCGGGGCCGTGTTCACGCCCGATGACGCGCTGGCCGACAAGCTCCGCCAGATCCGGGTCCACGGCCAGAAGGTCAAACACCAGCACCCCCTGGTCGGCATCAACGGACGGCTCGACACCATCCAGGCGGCCGTGCTCCTCGACAAATTCACCCTGTTCCCCGAAGAGTGCGCCCTGCGCGCCGACAAGGGAAAGAGATACGATGCCTTGCTCTCCCATATCCCGGGGATTCACCCTCCGGTGATCGCGCCAGGCAACACCTCGGTCTATGCCCAGTACACGGTCCTTGCCGAGAACCGGGATCAGCTCAGCCAAAAACTGAAGCAGGCGGGCATCCCCTCGGTGGCCTATTACACCGCCCCGCTGCACCTCCAAGGGGCCTTTGCCGGCCTCGGCCACCAACCCGGCGACTTCCCCGTCTCCGAGCAGGTCGCCGGCCAGTGCCTCAGCTTCCCCATGTCACCCTATCTGACCGATCAGGAACAGGAACGCGTTGCCCGGGCCATACGCGAGAGCCTATAGAATTGGTCGATGTAAAGGATTCTATGGCTCTCGTCATCCTTACCATTTTCATGCTATATTACCCCTTAATCAACGCAAATCGTATCTAATAAGGTTTTTTGTTTTTGTCTTTAACATACTAAATATTTTTGCCCTTAATCCGCGTAATCCGTGAAATCCGTGTCAAAAACGCTTTTATCTTTTCTTTTGATATTTGCCCTCTCAGCGCCCCTTCGCCTCTGCGCGAGAAAATGTTTTTGCAGTGGCAGTTGAAGTCATAACCTCCCGCAGAGTCTTCCCCTCCCTTGACATGTTGTGCCTTCATGCTATTATATTTTCATATATTCCTAAATGGAGGAAAAGATGGCCGTTATAAAGACGGTGGGAAGCAGCGGTCAAATATCCCTGGGGAAAAAATACGCGGGGCACCACGTTTTGGTGGACGAGATCGAATCCGGAGTCTGGATTGTCAAGATCGGCCGGTTCGTTCCTCAAAATGAGATGTGGCTTCATTCCGACTCAGTAAAGGCCGACCTGGACGAGGCCATTATGTGGTCCGAAAAAAATGGTCCGGGGCCAAGCGACCTTGACGAAATGGAAGCGCGGATAAAAGGATGAGCCGTTCGGAAGACGCATCAGTTCAACTGGATCTGAACAACCCCGTATTCCAGCGAAATTTTTTCGGGTTACAAAAAAAAGAACAGTGGGCGGTCTTTCAAACCCTGCGGAAGCTGGCAAAGATGACATGGAAACAGGTATATGGCGATGGGGGTCTCAAATGGGAGGAGATTCATTCGCGAACTGGTACTCATAGTGAAAAACTGTACAGCTTCAGGATTGGAAAGGGCTTTCGAGCTGTTGCATGGCGGGAAGAATCGTGGCTGAGAATTCTGTCTCTACACCCGGACCATGATTCAGCTTATGATCAATAGCCATGTGACGCGCCTTCAGAGCTGATACCTTTCAGTCAGCAAGCCGCACCAGGCTTCACCTGGCGATCAATAGCGACACAAACAAAAATTCTTTTTACCTTAGCGAAATATCATTTCAATGAATGTGTCAAAACAATTCAATAAAACATATTAACCTTTCTTTTGATATTTGCCCCCTCAGCGCCTCTGCGCGAAAAAAAGATTTGCATTGGCAAGCCGATTTTATCAGTTGTGACGATAAATTGCTCAAAAAATGTGATAAAATTGGCCTGCGTATTTGGACAGGAAACCCGATTTCCTTCTGTGAAAAGGAGGAGTTGAGATGACCCCAACAATGTTAAGAAACATGAATGATAAAAGCCTTATTGAAAAAGGAACAAGAATTCTGTTTAGAGAACTTGGGTATTCCGACGCCATCCGCTTTCTCTCCATGCCCAGGGACGTTCGAGACGACGGTGTGCAAAGGCACAGGAGGTGGCAAGAAGCCCTGAATAAGGATCTGTTTTTTGATGAAGTATTCGGTGGTCCAGAATAAACATGAAATCAATGTGTTGCAGTTGAAATCCGACATCTGGCAGTCCATGTCTACTACATTACATAACCTGTCAAAACCAATTCAATAAAACATGTTTTATATTTTCTTTTGATATTTGCCCTCTCTGCGCCTCCGCGCCTCTGCGCGAGAAAATGGTTTTGCAGTCTGATCTTTGAATTGCAAGGAACGGTGCACGCCGTGGAAGTCAAGGCGACCCGCAACCCCGGTCCGCGGGACCTGCAGAACTTGAAGCGTTTCGCCCGGAACACGGAGGGCCCGGTCAAGGCCTTCTCTTTTACATGGGTGACAGCTACGAGACCGTGGACAACATCCGCCTGATCCCCATCGCATCCCTGTTCCGCGGCGCTTAGCACGGGAAACCATCACCCTTGAGCATGACGCACAGCCCGGGCAACTTTCCCTCATAAAGAGCCCAAAACAGCTTGATCCTTCCCTCAAAAAGAGATAATATCCCCGCATGAAAGACGTCATCTCTCATCTTATCGATGATTTCCACGAGCGGCGACTGCCTGCGCCGGTTCCCCGAAACAGCCGGTTGCATGGCGTCTCCGGCAAGGCGGATGTGGTTATCGGCATGCGACGTTCTGGAAAGACCTGGTTTTGTTATCAAAAAATACAGGATCTGATCGCATCGGGCACAAATAAGGAAAAAATACTTTATCTCAATTTCGAAGACGATCGGCTCCATGGATTCCGTGTGGATCACTTTCAATCCATTCTGGATGTGTACTTCGGAAAGTACCCTGACCATCGTGACAGCACGTGTTATTTTTTCTTTGACGAGATACAGCGCATCGATCAGTGGGAGCAGTTCATCCGTCGCCTCCTCGATACGGAAGATGTTCAAATCGCAATAACCGGTTCATCGTCGAAACTTCTGGGCTCGGAAATCGCCACCAGCCTGCGCGGGCGTTCCCTGATCACGGAGATGTTCCCTTTCAGTTTCGAGGAGTATGTGAGCTTTCATGGTTTCTTTCCAGAAAAGCCCGCAACCTTCGGTGCCGGAACAACAGCCAGGTTGCGCAAGGCACTGCGAGAGTACCTTGAAGTGGGCGGCTTCCCCGAAGTGCAGAAACAAGACCGTGAACTTCGCATCGAAATCCTGCAGGGATACGTGGATTCCGTGCTGCTGAAAGACATCATTGAACGTCACGGCATCGGCAACGTCCAGGCCCTGAAGCACCTGGTTCGCCACTGCTTGCTTTCCACTGGCGGAAAATTCAGCGTAAACAAGTTCTATAACACCCTCAAGAGCATGTCGGTCAAGTGTACGAAGAACAGCCTCTATGAATATCTCGATCACCTGGCCGATTCCTTTTTGGTTTACAGGGTACCGATTCACAGCCGTTCAGAAAAAGTCCGGCAGATCAACCCGGCCAAAGTCTATGCCGTCGATACGGGTCTTCTGAATTCCATGACCTTTCGAAATGCCGACAACTTTGGTCTCCAGCTCGAGAACCTGGTCTTCATGCACCTGCGCCGCACCGCACACGATATCGAATACGTCAGCACGGAAAACGGCCTTGAAACCGACTTTCTCACCCGCAACAGGACAACCGGAGACCTTAACCTGATCCAGGTCTCATGGGATATGTCGGAACCCCAGACCTTTGAACGCGAACTGGCGGGCCTGAAAAGCGCGATGCATGAACTCGCCATATCCCACGGGATCATCATAACCGCTGACGATGAGATGACCATAGACGATACCATACACATCATCCCAGCCTGGAAATGGCTGCTTTCATAAGGACTTACCGGTCACCAGGAACTACTGGAAATCGCTGTAGGATAAGTCCCGATGACCGCGAGGACATGATTGAACTCTTGAAGAAGCGCCTTTCTGAAGACAGACGTGAAGAGATTGCGGCCAACGCACGAGAAGCACTTTATATGTTTTCTTATGATATTTGCCCTCTCAGCGCCTCAGCGCTTCTGCGCGAGATAAATCCCTTGAACTTGACAAGACCAACCCAATGAACGCGATAGCCCAAATCCCCCGCTACGCCATCTATGCCTTACTCATCTTCGCCCCCCTGGCCCGGGCCTCGGTCCAGCCATGGGCCATCACCGTGATCCACATCCTCACCCTCATCGCCCTGACCGCCTTCATTATCGCCAAAATGTGGCAAGGCCGCTTCCACCGAATCAAGACGCCCCTGGACAAACCCTTTGCCTTGATCCTCATCTTGGCCATGATCTCATCCATCTTCAGTGTATTGCCCCGAGTCAGCCTCTGGTCCGCCCTTCTCCTCCTCAACTACATCATCGTCTTCTACCTGGTGCTCCACACTTTCCGCACCCGGGATGAACACCGCACCCTCATCCACGCCCTCCTCGGCCTGACCGCCTTTCTGGCCGTGTTCGGCCTGTTCAAGTACCTGGGAAGCAGCCCCTTCCCCTGGTGGGAGTACACGGATATCGACCAATACACGGGCCGCCTCACCTCCACCTTCGGCAACCCGGACCACTTGGCCGGCTGGGTGGAGATGACGATGCCCCTGGCCCTGGGCCTGTTCCTCCTCCATCCCACGGGGAACCGCCTCGCGGTCCTGCTCTCCATCACCGCCCTCTGCCTCACGGCCCTGATCCTGTCCCTGTCCCGCGGCGCCTGGTTCAGCACCTCCCTGAGCCTCATGTTCATAGGCGCCATGCTCCTTCGGGATCCCCAATTTCACAGAAAACGGATGATCATCGGGATCGCGGCCGGCACCGTTGCCGTGCTGCTTGTAGTGCTCTCCACCACCGAGGTCGTGGAGCGCATCCGTACGCTCACGGACAACACCACTCAGGCCACCATGGAAGGCCGTCTCAAGGCCTATGACGGCACCCTGGACATGATCGAGCACAAGCCCTTCATCGGCACGGGCCCCGGGTCCTATGTTTATGCGTTTCCCCGTTTCCAGCCTCCCGGGCTCGGGACCGTGTACGACTATGCCCACAACGACTATTTACACGTTGTGGCTGAGACCGGACTTTTCCTGGTCCCCCTCTTGCTCTGGATGATGCTAGCCCTGTTCAGAAAGGGCTTCCAAAAACTCAAAAACCGCAGCCGCCTGGTCCGGGGAACGACCCTGGGCGCCCTTGCCGGAGTCACGGCCCTCATCATTCACAGTGTGGGAGACTTCAACCTGCACATGCCGGCCAACGCCCTCCTGCTGGTCGTGCTCCTCGCCATGGCAGCAGGGCCCGTGCCCAACCAGTCCCCCAACCATTCCTCGTGAAAGTGGCCTTCTTCATCATCCTGGCAATGCTGACCGCCCTCTCAGCCATGGTATTCGATCCCTTCGTCCCCTGCGGACCGGAGCTCCTCCAAGACCCCGGCCTCAATGGCAACGACGCCGCATGGAAGACCCATTCACCTCCAGGAACAAGCGTGGCCTTCATCAACAACACGGTCCGCCTGACCTCACACAACCCGGACACGTCCGTCCAGATCCAACAGGGCATTCCCCGCCCGGACACGCGCATGGTCCGGTTCATCGCACGCATGCGCGCAGAAGACGTGGTCCCGGGCGACAAAAAGTATAACAAGGCCCGCGTGATCCTCGCCCAGAACGACGGCCATGTAAAATGCTGGGACGTGCCCCACACCCTTTTTGCCCTCACGGGCACGCACCCATGGAAGACCTACACAAAGGTGTTTGACCTGCTTCCCGAGACCCGCAACCTCATACCCACTTTTCAGCTCAGCCGGGCCACGGGCACGCTCTGGGTGACCCACCCCAGCCTGATCCCGGTAACCCACGCAGGCTGCTATGCCTGGGCCCGGGGAGCCGCATACACGATCTGGGGCCTTTTCTTTGTGTTCCTCGCATCCACGTGGAGAAAGGGCATGGGGGCCTTTTTCAAGCCCCTGGTCTTCCTTTCCTTTGCCGCCATTCTCGTGGGCACCCTGGTGCCCAATCACGTCAAGCACGACGTGACCGAGCGAATCGAGCACAAAGTAGAACAACTATCTCCGCAGCCACCGCAAGACGCGCCGGCCCCCCAGCCGAGCAACCCCTTGCCGCTGGCACAAGCCGGCCACTTCGCGCTCTTTGCCCTTTTCGGGTTCGGCCTTGCCGTGGTTCTCTTTCAGTCTCCCATGGCATCCGCCGTGCTCGACCTGATCATCTTGGCCGGGTCCACGGAACTGCTCCAGTTCTACATTCACGGCCGAACACCCCTTTGGGTGGATTTTTTCACCGACATTGCCGGCGGTATGACCGGAATCTTGCTGGCAGGCTTTACCTGGAGAAAATGGAGGAGGGAAAAGTCCGCCGCGTGAAATTTCCCCTACTGAAACACATGCCGTGAACATCGACGCGAGGTAAAAAGGAAGGAATGACTTATCAACACACATGAACTGAAAACCTATCTCCTTCGCGGTGGCGCGATGGCGTTTTTTGGTAAGCTGGCAACGGCTTTTGTTGGCCTGCTCCTAGCCGGTCTGCTGGCCCGCCTGCTTCCGCCCGCCGAAATGGGGTTATATTTTCTGGCTTTCAATCTGGCCACCTTTTTTTCTATTCTGGGCCGAGGCGGGCTGGAAAACACCTTGTTGCGCTATATTGCCCAGGCCAACGGTACCCAGCAAAAATCGAGACTGCGCAGTATTCTCCAAAAAGGGCTGATTTTGTCATTGGCTGGTGCAGTTGCAGCCGGTGGGCTGGCAGCTATCCTGATGCCTACCCTGGGTGAGCACATTTTTGAATCCCAGGGGCTGGTTGCCATTGCTTGGCTATTGGGCGGATGGGTTGCGCTTCTGGCCATCCAATTTATTTTTGCTGCAATTTTTCATGGCTTTCAGGAAATTGGGAGATCGGTTTGGTTTGGAGGACTGATTACCGGCACTTTTACCGTCGCATTGCTCGGAATTGCGGCAGCGCTCGGCTTGCGGCTTGAGTTGAGGCAAGTGCTGCAGGTCATTTTGCTGGCTTTGCTAGTGAATAACGCAATAGCAATCACCATGCAGCGTAACAGAGCAAAAAAAATCATCCCTGACAATACAGGTCACGTGGGATATGTGGAACTTATCGATCATTCCTGGCCCTTACTCATCAATGCCGTTACCTTATTTTTGATCACACAGTCGGATTTGTGGCTTCTGGGCGCGTATGCGAGCGAACAGGAAGTCGCCATCTATGGCGCCGCCAGACGGCTGATAATGCTTACTACTATGTCGCTTACCATCGTCAACATAGTGGTGCCACCGCTCATTGCCCGTATGCATGCTCAAAACGATTTGGCAAGATTGGAAAAATTATTGCGAACCGTGGCGACCATCTCTGCAATTCCTTCCTTGGGCGTGCTATGCTTATTTATGTTATTTGGAGCACGTATCATGGAACTAATTTATGGAGATTATTACCGCAACGGTGGCACTGTGCTATTAATTCTTGGATTCGCTCAGGTTGTCAATGTATTAGTTGGATCGTGTGGTTATGCTCTTGTCATGACTGGTAATCGGAAGACAATAATGGCTATATCCATAGTGAGTGCTGGCGTTGCGATCGGATTAGGATTATATCTAGTGCAAAATTATGGCTTAATAGGGCTAGCTATCGCCTATGCCTGTGCAACCATTATCCAGCAGATGGGCATGTGGCTTTTTGCTTACCTTCAGACTGGGCTGTGGACACATGCAGGTCTCACTTTTTTGCAACCAAGTGTGTTTTTAAAGCTTTTTTGGGGTCATTAAAAAGATGAATAAGTTGAGAGTCCCAGACATTTATATAATCGGCGCCCAAAAATCCGGGACTACCACTTTATATGATTGGTTGGCACAACACCCGCAAATCTATGCCAATATATTGGCCAAAGATTACCCGTATTTCAGTGATGTGCGCTGCAGGGAGAACGGACCACGTCTTTTCCATTCTTTCGTGGAAAAAACACCAAGCGGTCATGTAGCGCTAGGTGGTGAGGCAAACGCCATGTATGCCTTGGAAGGGCCAAGGCGCATGTTTGAAACGATGCCACAAGCTAAACTCATTGCCATCCTGCGCGACCCAGTAGCGAGAGCGTATTCTGGCTATACCTATGCGGTAGAGCGACTTATGGAAAAACGCAGTTTCAAACAGGCTATTGAAGAAGAATTGTATGGCCTTCGTTATAAGCCAAGAGATGCGTTGCAACGTGATTATCTTGGCCATGGACATTACGCTAAACAGCTCAATGTCATTTTCCATTTTTTTTCACGAGAACAAGTCAAAATTATGAACTTCGAGTGTCTCAAAAATAAACCACTGGAAGTTTTGCGTGACCTGCTTTCCTGGATTGGTGTTGACCGAGATTTTGTTCCGGATATGGCTGTAAAAAACCAAACCAAAGGTGGGGTCAGATACAAATGGTTTGCAAAATTTACGCATTCACTGCCCGATTCTCCATTCGTCTGTAAAGGAATTAGGACACTGCTACCCTATTCGGTTCGAACGAACATTCGCAGGAAATTGCTTGAACTAAATAGGATGCCTAGGCCAAAGCCGGAGTTTCCTGATGAGGTTCGCCAACTCTTGCGCGAATATTACCGGAATGAAATACATGATCTTGAGAAATTGGTAGGAAAGGAAATATCAATCCATTAGTTGACCTCCGACTTTGTTGTTCGCCCCCTTAAAAATGGCTGGTGAAGAAACTCGGGAAAGGGAAAACGCAAGAAAAACCAGTCCGTAAACCGCTAGACAAGCCAGGAGAGCCCTCTCCTTCAGGCTCCTGGGGGTCCCGAAGCCATGCACTGCCCTCATGACAACCCCAAGATTGTAGGAAAGTGCCTGAATCAGGTATCTTTTCTGACAGTTTTCAAGCCCTCGGACCGTGAATCTCCTCAGTCCCCCGGTCTCACACAGATGTGCAAAGGCCCTTTCCACCAGATTCGCCCGCATTCTTCCAAGCGATTTCCCCTGTTCCCCTTTGCAGCGCCTTCGGTTGAGATGGAATTCCTTCCGGGCGGCCTCGTCACCGTTCCACTTACGTCTTCCCTTGGTCTTACGCTCCGGGATGTACGTTGTGATTCCTTGATTCCCGCTGAGTTCCTTGATCAATTCGGCCTTGTGGTACCCCTTGTCTGCCACCACGTCCAGGATGTGGCTTTCCGGGTTCACCGTGAGGAGATTCTTTTCCGCGGCCTCAATGGTGGGGAGAAGGGTGGTACCTATTCACGGGGTGAAAAAATTTCACGAAATTCGTCATTTTATGCTGGCGCCAGCCTTATCGCTATGGTAACGGTATCTCCAGCACTTAGGAGGTGCCGCCTTGGCTCAGCCCCTCTACACCATCCGCGGCCGGGAGATCGGCCCGGAAGATATCCAGGCCATTCGAAGCTGCATCCGGGAGCATTGGTCCCGAGGCCGTTCCGAGATCTCCCGGGCCCTGTGCCGGCAGTGGGACTGGAAGCAGCCCAACGGCTGGCTCAAGGATCGCGCCTGCCGGGATCTCCTGCTCGCCCTGGAGCGCCAGGGAGAGATTCGACTGCCCGCCAGGAAAAATCCCGCCCCTGGGGGCAAAAAGCATATCCCCAGCCAGGGGTTCCTCTTCCTGGACCAGACTCCCTTGGAAGGGAAGGTCTCCGAGTACAGCTCCCTGACCTTGACCATGGTTCGAAGGAGTGCAGAGGAGCCGTTGTGGGACTTCCTCGTCCATCGTCATCATTACCTGGGCCGACCCTTGATCGTAGGGGCCTATCTCAAGTACCTCGCGTATCTCGACGGGCGCTTGGTGGCAGCCCTGGGCTGGGGCTCGGCCGCATGGAAAGTGGGTTCCCGGGACACATTCATCGGATGGGACCCGGCAACCCGCAAGCGCAACCTCCATCAGGTGGTCAACAACGTGCGATTCCTGATCCTGCCCTGGGTCCGGGTGAAGCACCTGGCCTCCAAGATCCTCTCCGCCAATGCCAGGGTCCTTCAGAGAGACTGGCTGGCGTTTTACCGTACCCCGGTCCAACTGCTGGAGACCTTCGTGGACCGGTCGCGGTTTGCCGGGACCAGCTACCGAGCGGCCAACTGGCAGTACCTGGGCGAGACCAAGGGCTCGGCCAAGCGGGGGAGCTGCTACTCCTATCACGGACAGGCCAAGGCCGTGTTCGTCTACCCATTGACGCGCCATTTTCGGGAACGGCTCCATGGATGATCGTCCGGAAAACCTCCAGATCAGCGTGGACGACTGGGAACGGACGCCGCTTCCTATCCGCAAGGCCTTTGAGCTGCTCCTCCAGGAGAACATGCAGCTGCGGAAAACCATTGAGGACCTTGCAGCCAGAATCAACCGGGACTCCTCAAACTCCAATCAGCCTCCGTCTTCGGACAGTCCCTTCAAGGACCGCGGCAAGCAGAAGAAATCGGACCGGAAGAAGAAGCGAAAGCGCGGAGGCCAGAAAGGGCACAAGGGTCATCAACAGACACTGCTGGATCCGACCCATGAGGAACATGTCTACACCACCCAGTGCCCGTGTGGCGGAACCGACCTCATCGACAAAGGGCCTTATCACATCCACCAGGAAATTGAGCTGCCGGCCATCCAGATGACGGTCATGCACTTCCTCCTTCATGAGCAGCAGTGCCAACGGTGCTCGCAGACCTTGAGGGCTCAGGTTCCTCCAGAGCACAGAACGGGATACGGCCCCAGGCTCAGCGCCATGATCGGGGAGATCAGCGGCATCCAAGGCAACAGCCGGGAAACGGTCCAGAGCTTCTGCGCTTCCGTGCTGGGCTTTTCCATCAGCACCGGGGCCATCCAGAAGGTGGTGGACCGGGTCTCGGAGGCCATTGTCCCCCACTACGAGCGGATCGGGCAGAGCGCCCGGGATACCAAGGTCAACCACATCGACGAGACGACCTGGAAAAGCGAAAGGGACCTCAATTGGATCTGGGTCATGGCCAACACGATGGTCGCCTTTTTCATGGTGCACGCCCACCGCTCCAAGAAGGCCTTTGAGCAGCTCGTCGGCATGTGGAGCGGCATCCTGGTCAGTGACAATTACGGCGTGTACCAGAACTGGGTCGGCATGAGGCAGAAGTGCCTGGCTCACCTCATTCGCGAGGCCAAGGCGCTCAGCGAAAACGCCAATCCGGAGATCGCAGCCTGCGGCCGGCATGCCAGGGATGAGCTTCGCCGGTTGGTGCGTATGGCCAAGGAGCCACCCACCGTGGGCCAATGGCGGGCTTGGTACGCCAGATTGTGCAAAATGATCCGGCAAAACCGGGATCGAGGCAAAAAGGATCCGGCGGGGCGCTTTGTCCGTGGCCTGGAAAAGGAAATGGAGAGCCTCTGGGTGTTCCTCCACGAGGAAGGGGTGGAACCGACCAACAACTTTGCAGAACGAATGATCCGCTACGCGGTCCTCTGGCGGAAACGGAGCCTCGGGACCCAGTCGGAAAAGGGAAACCGCTGGGTGGAGGGTATCCTCTCCATCAGACAGACCTGCCGGCTCAACGGCAAGTCTTCCTTTGAGGTGCTCTGTGACGCCATGTCCTGCTCTTCAAGAAACAACAGCCTAGCCTTTCATGGATCGGCGTGAAGTGATCAAGGCGCTACCCCGTGAATGCTTACGAAGGGTGGAGGTATCTCCCTGGTCCCCATGCTCAACCCGAGCGCTCACGATGATGGAGGTCTTCAGATCCACGGCGTTTTCGGCCTTGTACGAGAGGTGGGTCCGGCCGTCTTTCATGCGGCCCACCCGGGAGTCCGGATCGGTGGGCGATTGCCATTCCTTGTTGGAGGTCTTCTTCTTTTTCCGTTTCCGGTCGAACCGGACCCGCTCCGAGGCGGAGAGCGGCGTTTTCTCTCCCGCCTCCTCGGCCAGACGATCCACATACTCCCGATACCCTTCCTTCGTGTCCTTACGCACGATGCTCCCCATGGCCGCGTTGGATTCCACCATGGTGGCATCCAAACCGAGCCTGCTGCCTTCCAGTAGCACGTTGGCAAGCACCAACTTCATGACCCGCTCGAACACGGACAGGTAGATGACCAGGTCTAGGCGGTGCCGCTACACAGTTAGGCTTGAGTATGCTTTGAAAGTTCACAATTATAGCCCTCGGCTTTGCCTGGAAATATGACTTGAAAGCACTTCATATCTAAATAACCCACAACCAATGATGATGAAAAGTGGTCTCAGTATGAGACATGGATCTAATTATAACTAATCAATATGCGATATATATAATAATAGACATTGATGTTAATATCAAAATATAAAGATGTTGCAATTATAGCTCTGTTTGAAATGTTGGCATTATATTCCATTTCAAATTTTTCTCTAAGAGTTAATGCTATAGTAATAGCCAATATAATGTTAGGGACGATATTCATTGCAGTAATGAGTCGTGGCATGACCTTTTATAATGCACATTTTATGCCTATTTTTATATTTAGTATACTAAGTCTAGTTATTTTATCACCAAATCTTAGTGATATTATGAAAAATACTTATATCGATGAAGCGCTTTTTCTAATTTTTTTCATGGGTAGCTTTCTTTCTGTTGCAAACAAACCACTTAGTTTTTATTCAAAAATCAACAACAAATTTATATGGTTATTTCTAATTTTATTTTTTATCTCAGGCGTTATATCGACCTACATTAATCAGGTTCCTTTTAGTACTTCGGTTTTAGGTGGCGCGCTAATACTCAAACCTATTATTATCTTAATAGGTTTTCTTCTATTCACTATTACTGAAGATTCTAAAAAATATTACTACCTATATATAAAATATTTGTTTACTTTGTTGTGCTTAATATCAATTATATGGAGCTTCATCTTTGAATTTATATTGTCAAGTAATCCCGCTGTTGGGGTAGATGTTGCAAATGAATTTATATCAAACATTCCTGCATTTCGATCATTTTATTTCCACACAAATGGATATAGTTCAATAATGATAATCTTAAGTAATTACTTTTTTTCATATTACCTATTAACCAAATCGAAAAGTAAATTTGGATTATTCTTGTGTTGCATTGCGGGACTATTAACTTCATCAAGAATCAAAGTTATTATTCTTTTGCCAGTTACCATTATGCTTATATGGATGCTTTACGCTTCAATTGAAGCTAAGCAGGCAACTAAAAAAAAGCATACAAAACAAATTATAATAGTTTTGCTCTTTATTCCTTTCTTGATGGGGAGTATTTATATAAGCAAAAATAAAATCATTCGATATTCATTTTCAGAAAATGTTCGAAGGGAAATTTTAGTTACATCATTTTTAGTATCAAAAAGCAACTATTGGCTGGGTGCTGGGTTCGGTCGTTTCGGAAGCGCGATAAGTACAAAAAATTACAGCCCTGAATATTTTAAATATGGATTAAACGATATTTATGGTGCTTCGCCTAAGAAGGCAAATTTTATCACCGATCAGTGGTGGGGATGGTATATTGGTGAAACCGGAATTATTGGGATGTTATTTTTTCTAAGTGCTTTGTTATTTGTTAGCCAAGAGTTAATTTGTGTAGTCAGAAGAAGTCATTTTTATGATAAAAACCTATCTGTTATTGCTTATACAGCTTTAGGAGCTCTTGTTTATGGTGTTGGTAGCGGTTTTGCCTCAGGCTCACTATCAGGACCGCCAGCTTCCTATTTCATTATGGGGCTGATTGGCTTAGCTTTCAATATCCCTTTCGGGAAATGGGGAAAGAACTCTGGACTTTAGGCTAAGACTGCCAATTCATTTATCAAGTTGGTCCAACGCCAGGTGTCGGTGAACATTCTGACTCATCGAGTGAGGGGAAAAACATCCAGAAAGTTGTTGGACGAGCCTTTAAGTTGTTGAATGAAATTTCAATATTTGGTTTGGCTAATGAAAATTTGAGGTGATCGGATAAAAACAACGGTAATTCACGAAATTGCATTTTTCTATTACAATGGTGTCTGAAAAGTCGGTGAATCTCTATTCTTCCCGTTTTTTGGGCGGAATTAAACTTGCTGAATATGTAAGTTAATTTCTGTTATTTAAATGATCATAACTAAAAAGCTTACTAAAATACAAAGTAGAAACGTGACTAATATGATAAAAATATTAGTTGTTAATAATGGATACCCATCAAAATTGAATCCTCAATATTCTACGTATATTTCGTCTATTGTTGCTTGCCTTCAAAAAGGAGGGTTTGATGTTCACCTTTGTGTGCTAAATAGTGATTATAAAACAAAAGTACGTAAACTAATGAGATATATTGAATATTACTTAAGACTGCTAATAATTGATTATTATCAATATGATATTATTTATATTCATAATATTCCTCACTCAGTATTGCCCTTAATTCACAAATTTAAAAAGATGCGAAATATCTATATACATTGGCATGGAACAGACATACATCCTCAATCATGGCTTCAGAAAATATTGAATAGTATAACATATTTGGTTATTCCGAAAAGAGCCAACCATTTAGCACCATCAGATTATTTTGCCAATAGAGTTAGTAATACTCTAGGTATTAACAAAACCGATGTCATAATTTCACCAAGCGGGGGAATTGATACAACTATATTTACACCTAAAGCAAAAAAAAGACGTAATATTATAATATTAGGTTTTGCATCAAGTCTGAAGAAAGAAAAAGGGATCGATTTTGTTGTTAAATTGATGCATGAAAGTGATTTAATAAAGCATCAAAGTGGATATAGTATTAAATTAAAATGCATTAAATATGGAATAGATAAAGATAATTACTCTAACGAGCTATTAAGAAATGAAAATGAAGTTTGCCTGATCGAGCCAGTTCCTAAAAAAGATATGTATAAGTTTTACCAATCTATTGATTTACTTTTATTGCCCACTAGGATGCATGAAAGTCTCGCTCTTGTTGGTCTTGAAGCAATGAGCTGCAATGTGCCTGTGGTTGGTACAAATGATTTTGCTATTAAAGAATATATTATTAATGGCATTACTGGTGAAAAATTTAAAAATGGAAGTTACGAGGATTTTTATAAATCAGTCAAAAAAGCTCTAAGCAATTTATTAAACTATACACCAAGAAAACTAGTTATTTCAAAATATAGCGAAGAATACGTTGTTAATCAATACAAAAGATTGTTTGGAGCATAATTGAAATGTAATAAACCGAAAAATAAGGTTTATCTTACGGGGTTATTGTTCTAGGCCATGTAGATAATGTCGAGCTGCATCTTTGCGGAGACAGGATTATAAGCTTCGATGATGGCAAAAAGGTTTTCTATTATTTTTTGGACGGGGGGCCTTGAAGTTTTTTGGTAGTGTAAAGATTTTGTCGCTTTTTTCCGCAGTGCCCATTCATGTTTCAGGCTGTAAGAGTTTCCATCTGTTCTTCCAGTTCCTGGTCTTTGAGGAGATCCATGTTCAGGTAACGTTTCTGTCCCCAACTAGATCCGGCGATATGACGCAAACTAGCTGCACAAAGCATCAGAGCGGAGTGACCGTCGGGGAAGGCCCCCACGACCCCGGTTCTTCGGCGGATTTCCCTCATGATCCTCTCCAGAGCGTTATTGGTCCGGATTCGCCACCAGTGCTTTTGAGGAAACCGGTAGTAGGTCAGGGTTTCCTCCATGCCTGCCTGCAGCGTTTCCGCCGCCTTGGTGAGCTTCATGCTCTTGAGTTTTTGGATGACCGCTTTGGCCTTGTCCCGAGCGGCTTGGAGGTCCTTCAGCAGCGATTTCAGCGCCTGACCATTGTGAGTTTGCTGTTCGATCGTCTGCCCGAGTGTTTGGACACGCTCTGGAAGACGTCCGGGATGCGCCCCGAGTACACGGTTTGCGGGTGGAAAAGAACGCTGGGTGCGGATGGATGTGGATGTGACGGTTTTTGACAATGCCGACACGAAGAAAGAAGGGGCCGGGTTCACCTATAATAAGCGGTTCGGATTTGCACCGATCTTTGCCCACCTCGATGGGGGCTGGATAGTCGGTGCCCAACTGAGGCCGGGAAGCGCCCACTCCTGCTCCGAAGGGACCGAGGGATTTTTCTTGAGCAGCGTGGATCGGGCCCATGCCATGGTGGAAGAGGTTCCCGTCCTGGTGGTGGCGGACAGCGGCTTTGACAGCCAGACCCTG
>Ga0209270_1001368_pt1 | contig 34489 bp, 29 predicted proteins | sample MTBAKSrepl1MetaG_FD_187456 | JGI IMG/M metagenome (GOLD analysis project Ga0209270, IMG submission 187456) | Enrichment culture microbial communities from Arthur Kill intertidal strait, New Jersey, USA, that are MTBE-degrading - MTBE-AKS1... | ecosystem: Environmental > Aquatic > Marine >...
ACGAGAGCGTGGGCGGGGCCGACTATCACATGCAGCTCAGCGGTTCGACCGACATGGTGGCCGCTGACGACAAGGAGGCCATCGAACTCTGCCGGGAGTTGGTCCGCTACTTGCCCCAGAGCTTTCGGGAAACGCCGCCCCCCCGGGAAACTCGGGATGATCCGAACCGGGAGGTGCCGGACATCGCGGACCTGGTCCCGGACGATTTCAGCCAGACCTACGACATGCACGACGTCATTAAAATGCTGGTGGACGACGGGGATTATCTCGAAATCAAGGACGAGTACGCCAAAAACCTGATCACCTGTTTCTGCCGGTTCGACGGCGAGGTCGTGGGACTAGCGGCCAACAACCCAAAATATCCGGGCAGCATCCTGGAGGTGAATTCCTGCGACAAGTACTACCGCTTCCTCCAGGTGCTGGACGCCTACAACATCCCCCTGGTCAACCTAGTGGACACGCCGCCCGTGGTGCCCGGCGAGTCGGAGGAGGCCCGGGGCCTGCTGCGGCACATCGGCAAGATCGTGGACGTGTACGCCACCGCGACCGTGCCCAAGATCAGCGTGGTCCTGCGCGAGGCCTACGCCGACGCGGGCAGCATGATCCTGGGCGGTCTGAAAAGCATGGGCGCGGACCTGACCTATGCCTGGCCCATCGCCCGGTTCGCCGTGGAGGCCTCCCAGCTCGACTACCGGGAGTTGTACGGTAAAGGCATCGAGGACGACGCCTACGAGGCCTATTTGAACCGTTCCCGGGAACTGGTGGACGTGTTCGACGTGGGCCATTCCTGGACGGCCCAGATCATCGATGAGATCATTCTGCCCAAGGACACGAGAAAGCGAATCATCGAGGCGCTTCAGATCACGCGTAACAAACACGAGAAACTGCCGGCGCGGGCCAAGAACCACACGGCGCCGCCCACGTGAGTCATCCCCGAGGCATCCGCCACATCGAACAAAGGAGAATGTCATGAGCGACAAAGCCGTTATCACCTGCGCCCTGACCGGGGTCCTGACCAATCCGGCCACGCATCAAGTCCCGGTGACGCCCAAGGAAATGGCCGACGCGGCCGAACAGGCCTGGAACGAAGGCGCGGTGATCGTGCACTGCCACTTTCGGGACCAGCGGGAAGGCATGGGATTTCTGCCCACCTGGGACGTGGGCGTTGTCACCGAGATTATCGGGGCCATCCGGGACAGGACCCCGGGCATGATCATCAACATGAGCACCGGTACACCCGGGGCCGACATTTCCGGCCCGGTCGCCTGCCTGGAGGCCCTCAAGCCGGAGATCGCCGCCTGCAACGCCGGCTCGCTCAACTACCTCAAACTGAAAAGCGACGGCACCTGGGCCTGGCCGCCCGTGCTGTTCGACAACCCGGTGGACAAGGTTCAGGCCTTCCTGGACGTCATGACCGCCAACAACGTCATCCCCGAGTTCGAATGTTTTGACACGGGCATTGTCCGCAGCGTGGCCCTGTACAAAAAAGCCGGCATGTTCCAGGGCGATCCCCACATTTCGCTGGTCATGGGCGTGGCCAGCGGGCAGGCGGCCAAGCCTGGCTGGCTTCCTCTTCTCAAAGAGGAGATGCTGCCCGGCACCCACTGGCAGACCATTGCTGTGGGCCGGGAAGAGGTCTGGTCGCTCCACCGCCGGGCCTTGGAGCTGGGCGGCGACGTGCGCACCGGTCTGGAAGACACCTTCTACCTGCCGAGCGGCCAAAGGGCCCGGAACAACGGGGAACTGGTCAAGGCCCTGGCCGATGTGGTGCGGGAAGTGGGCCGGGACATCGCCTCGGCCGAGGAGGCGCGGGAAATCCTGGGCGTGCCGAAAAGGTAAAACGTATCCGGGAGGGCTGACATGAAACAGATTTGCGAGGATTTGCGCGACGAGTACGATTCCCTGGACGCCATCGTCTCCAAGCTGGACGAAGCCGCCTGGGAGACCAAGACGCCGGCGGTCTGGACCGTGAAGGAGCAGATCGCCCATATCGCCTTTTTCGACGCCATGGCCCGGCTTTCGACCGCCAGCCCCGAGGCCTTTGGGGAACACATCAAGGCCTTGTCCCGCAACCCGGGCGAGGCCATGGCCCGTAACGTGGCCTTGAAAAACCTGCCCGGCGCTGAACTGCTTCGCCAATGGCGCGAGGAAAGAACCGCCCTGGTCGAGGCCTTGTCCGAAATGCAGCCCAAGGATCGGCTGCCCTGGTACGGCCCGTCCATGAGCGCCCTGTCTTTCGCCACGGCGCGCCTGATGGAGGCCTGGGCCCACGGCCAGGACGTGGTGGACGGGCTGGGTGTGAAACGCGAGGCCACCGACCGGCTCTATCACATCGCCCACCTGGGCAACATCACCTTTGGTTGGAGCTTCCTGGTGCGGGGCATGGAGGTTCCCAAGACGCCGGTGCGGGTGGAACTGACCAGCCCCTCGGGCAAACTATGGACCTGGGGGCCGGAAGACGCGGCGGATTCGATCCGGGGCAGCGCCTTGGGCTTCTGCCTGGTGGTCATCCAGCGGCGGCATTACGCCGACACCGATCTCACGGTCACGGGCGGGACCGCCGAAAAATGGATGACCGTGGCCCAGTGTTTCGCCGGAGCGCCGACCATCGGTCCGCAGCCCGGCAAGTTTCCCAAAATGGGCGCCTCGCCTGGCCATGCGCATGTTTAAAAAAATCCTGGTGGCCAACCGGGGCGAGATCGCGCTGCGGATCATCCGTGCCTTAAAGGAACTAAATATCCTCAGCGTGGCCGTCTATTCCGAGGCGGACGCCCAGGCCCTGCACACGCGGCTGGCGGACGAAAAGGTCTTGATCGGCCCGCCGCCCAGCGCCAAGAGTTACCTGAGTATCGAAAATATCCTGGCCGCGGCCAAGGTCACGGGCGCGGAGGCCGTGCATCCCGGCTACGGTTATTTGGCCGAAAACGACACCTTTGCCCAGGCCTGCCTGGACCAGGGCCTGGTTTTCATCGGCCCGACTCCGGAAAACCTACGGCTGGTCGGCAACAAACTCGCCGCCAAGAAAATCATGGAACAGTCCGGGGTGCCGGTCATCCCCAGCGGTCCGGGTGCGGTCGGCTCCTTGGAGGAAGCCCGGAAAGTCAGCGCCGGCATGGGCTACCCGGTCATGATTAAGGCCTCGGGCGGAGGCGGAGGCCGAGGCATTCGCGTCTGCAAGGACGAGGAAGCCTTGCGCGAGGAATTCCCCGTGGCCAAGATGGAGGCCCGGGCCGCCTTTGGCAATGACGAGCTTTACATCGAAAAATACATTGTCGAACCCCGGCACATCGAATTCCAGGTGCTGGCCGACGCCCAGGGCAACGTCTGCCACCTGGGCGAGCGCGAGTGCAGCATCCAGCGCCGTTTTCAAAAGCTCATCGAGGAATCCCCGTCGCCCCGCCTGACCCCGCGGCTTAGAAAAGCCATGGGCGACGCGGCCATATCGGCGGCCCGGGCCGTGGGCTACGTCAACGCCGGGACCGTGGAATTCCTGGTGGACAAAGACGACCATTTCTATTTCATGGAGGTCAACGCCCGCATCCAGGTCGAACACCCGGTCACGGAATTGACCACGGGCGTTGATTTGGTCAAGGAGCAGATCAAGATCGCGGCCGGCGGCCGTGTCGATTATGCCTTTGAGAGTCTCAACCTCCGGGGCTGGGCCATGGAATGCCGGATCAACGCCGAGGACCCGGAGCGGGGCTTTCTGCCGTCTCCGGGCACGATCGAAAGGTATCACGCGCCCGGAGGATACGGCGTCCGGCTGGACACGGCCATTTATCAAGGCTATGAGCTGCCCATCTATTACGATTCGCTCATCGCCAAGCTCATCACCTTTGACGCCACCCGGGACGGCGCGATTCGGATCATGAAGCGGGCCCTGGACGAATTTCAGATCGAGCCGCTGAAAACCACCATCCCCTTTGCCCGCCGCATCATGGACGACACGGATTTTCAAAGGGGCGATTTCACCACCGATTATGTCAAAAAGTTTATCCCGGACGAAGACGAGGATGACGACGAGGACGACTGAGTTTCCGCGCTAAAAAGACAGGGGTAAGAGCCATGACCGACGTCAATGAAGTTCTCTACGAAGTCAAGGAGCGCATCGCTTGGGTGACGCTCAACCGACCGGACCGGCGCAATTCCATCAACGCCGGACTGACCGCCGGGCTGGAACAGAGCCTCGACCAGGCCGACCGATCCCCGGATGTGTCGGCCGTGGTTCTGACCGGCGCGGGCGGCAATTTTTGTTCCGGAGCCGATTTGGGCGGCGACGAGTTTTCAAGCCAGCCGTCGTTTCTGGAACTCCACGAGGGCCGGGGCCGTTTCGCCCAGCTTCTTTCGAAGATGAACCAATGCCGGAAGCCCATCCTGGCCGCGGTCGAGGGCTACTGCCTGGCCGGCGGCATGGGCCTTTGTCTGTCCAGCGACATCGTGATCGCCAGCGAGGACGCCCAGTTCGGCACGCCCGAGATCAAACGCGGACTCTGGCCCTACATGGTCACGGCCGTGCTCATCCGCAACGTGGGCCGCAAAAAGGCGCTTGAACTGTGCATGACCGGCGACCGGATATCCGCGGCCGAGGCCGAACGGATCGGCCTGATCAACTACGCCGTGCCCAAGGCCGAGTTTCAAAGCCGGGTGGCCCAGATGGCCGAGAAGCTGGCCTCGTACAGCCCGGCGGTCATGGGATTGGGTAAAAAGTCCTTCTATCGAATGGCGGACATGACCGTTCAAGACGCCCTGGAATACCTCCAAAGCCAGCTCACCATCAACACGCAGACCGAGGACATCGTGGAGGGTGTCCGCGCCTTCATGGAAAAGCGCGCTCCCCAATGGAAAGGAAGATAGGCGGCGCCGCGAAGAGCGGGCCAATCCGCGACCTGAAACCGGAAAGGGCGGGCCATGGAATTCAGATTCAGCGAAAAGGAAGAGGCTTTCTACCGCGAAGTCGATGAGTTTCTCCGGAAGGAGCTTCCGCCGGACTGGGACCAGAAATGCCTGGCCTGGCCCGGCGGGTACGCGTCCCTGGGGTATCGCGGAGACGACGTGGCCGAAGGCTATGCCCACTATCGCCAGAAGCTGCTCGAAAAAGGATGGAACACCATCTCCTGGCCCAAGGAGTTCGGCGGCCGGGCATACTCCTACATGGAGCAGGCCATCTTCGACGAAAGAACCAGCTACTACCGCGCGCCCATGATGGACGTCATCGCCGGGGGCATGGTCGCTCCGACCATCCTCAAGGTCGGGACCGAGGAGCAGAAGAAAAAGTGGATTCCCCGGATCGCGGCCAGTGAAATCACGATGTTCCTGGGGTACAGCGAACCCAACGCCGGGTCCGACCTGGCCGGCATCCGCACCACGGCTCTTCAAGATGGAGACGAATACGTCATCAACGGGCAGAAGGTCTGGAGCAGCGGGGCGAACGCCGTGGATTACGCCTGGTTGCTGGTCCGAACCGATCCGACCGCGCCGCGGCACCGGAGCGTCAGTTTTTTTCTGGTGGACATGAAAACTCCGGGGATCACGGTCCGGCCGCTGACCACCATCTTGGGGAACCAGCATTTTTGCGAGGTGTTTTTCGACAACGTTCGGGTGCCGGCGGAAAACCTGGTGGGGCAAAAAAACCGCGGGTTTTACCATCTGATGACCGCCCTGGATTTCGAACGCGTCATTCTGGTCGGCATCGGCGGGTTCAAGCGGATGTATGAGGAACTGGCCGAATTCGCGAAGAAGACGAACCGGAACGGCCGGCCGCTGAGCGACGACCCGTTCGTCCGCCTGAAACTGGCCCGCCTGGCCACCGAGATCGAGATCGGATACACGCTGGTCTGGCGAACGGCTGAAATGCTGGACAAAGGCAAGGCCCCGTCGGTCGAATCCTCGGTGCTGAAGCTGGTCGCCACGGAGCTTAGCCGCAAGATGGCCGAGGCGACCATGGACATCTTCGGACCCTACGGCCTGATTGACGACGACATCGACATCGCGCCCCTGCGAGGATTGGCGCCGCGCGGATATCTCGATTGCATCTCCGCCACCATCGGGGCCGGCACATCCGAGATTCAGCGCAACATCATCGCTCAAAGAGGCCTGGGCCTGCCCCGAAATTAGGACGAGGAGTTTGCGCCATGGACATGGATTTTTCGGAGGAACAAAAAATCCTCATGCGGTCTGCCAAGGATTTTCTGGCCAGGGAAAGCTCGAAAGCCTTCGTTAAGGAGATGCGGGATCACCCGATGGGTTACACGCCCGAGCTGTGGACGAAGATGGCCGACCTGGGCTGGCTGGGGGTCATGATCCCGGAGGCGTATGGCGGAACCGGCGGGTCTTTTCTCGATCTGGCCGTGCTTCTCGAAGCCATGGGCGCGGCCTGTCTGCCGGGGCCGTATTTTTCCACGGTGGTTCTGGGAGCCAACGCGATCCTGAAGATGGGCACGCCAGAGCAAAAAGAACGGCTCCTCCCCGGGATCGCTGGAGGCGAAATGGTTCTCGCCTTTGCCCTGGCCGAACCGGGCGTTTGGTATGAACCGGAAAACATCCAAACCACGGCGGTTCGAGACGGAGAGGCCTACGTCCTCACCGGCGCGAAACATTTCGTGGAAAACGCCCAGGCGGCCGATGCCATCCTTTGCGCCGCACGCGTTGAAAAAAGCGGAACAGGCCCAAACGGCTTGACGCTGTTCCTGGTGGACCCCCATGCTCCAGGCGTGAGGATCAAGCCCTTCAAGACGTTGGGATACGACCGGCAGTGCGAGGTGATCTTGGACGCCGTGCGGGTGGAGCCAAACGATGTTCTGGGCGAGTCTGATCAAGCTGGCCGGGCCTTGGAGGAAATTCTGAACCTGGCGGCCGTGGGCAAATGCGCGGAGATGCTGGGGGCCGCCCAGGCCGCCTTTGAAATGAGCGTGGCCTATGCCAAGGAGCGGGAGCAGTTCGGCCGGCCGATCGGAAGCTTTCAAGCCGTTCAGCACCATCTGGCCAACATGGCCGTGGACGTGGACAGCATCCGGTTCATCACCTACCAGGCGGCCTGGAAGATCGCCGAGGGGCTGCCCTGGGAAAGGGACGCGGCCATGGCCAAGGCCTTCACCAGCGAGGCGGCTCCCCGGATCACCCGCTTCAGCCATCAGATTCACGGCGCGATCGGGTTCTGCGACGAACACGATCTGCACCTGTATTATCGCAAAGTCAAAAGCGCGAGCCTGGCTTTCGGGAACGCTGAATACTCCTTGGAAAAAGTGGCCCGGGCTTCCGGCCTATAAAAGTCGCCGCGTAAGAACAACCCAGCCGGGGCCGCTTGCTCGTTGGGATTAGCCCGGAAGCAGGTTCTCGCCCCGGCTTTTTCCGCGGCCGATCCGGTACTTGCTTATGCCGCGCTGTAACCCATGCGGATACGATACTTGGCCGATGTGCCGGGAGGCGCGGCCGGCGGCCGTATTTTGCGCGGGTCTTTGATTGACACGGCATCCCGCCGCGGTTAGGATATGTGTATCAGGAAAATTCGATAGGTCTTGGCTGCAAGGATTGAAACCGGGAAGTCGCGGCCCATGCCGCGGGGTTTCGTTTTTCAGACATTCGCGAAGGAGGGATGAACCATGAGAACGTTTTTCATTTTCCTCGGCGTGATGGCAACCTGTCTTCTCTTTGTGGCCGCGCCCGCGTTGGCGGCCGATCGCATCGTCATCGGCCATCCGGCCTGCCTGTCCGGCAAGTACGCCAAGGCCGGGGAGCAGGCGGTGGGCGGGATCAAGGCCTGCGTGGAATGGGTGAACCAGACCTACGGCGGGGTCATGCTCGGGGGCAAGCGGGTGCCCATCGAGTACAAGTATTACGACTCCGAGTCCACCAAGGAATCCGTGACCAGCCTCATCGGCCGTTTGATCACGGTGGACAAGGTCAACGTGGTCTTTTCCCCGTACAGTTCCGGGCTGACCCTGCGCGGCGCGCCGGTGACCGAGAGCCACAAGATGCTGTACATGGATCACGGCGGGGCGAACGACAACATTTTCGCCCAGGGGTTCCGGTACATCGTCCAGACCATCGGCCCGGGTTCGAGCTACCACTATGGCACGCTTAACATGATCCACAAGATCGACCCGTCCGCGAAAAAGGTTGCCCTGGTGTACGAGGACGACGAATTCGCCAAGTCGGTCATGACCGGCGCGGAAAAGAAGGCCCAGGAACTGGGTTTCGAGGTGGTCTTCAAACGGACCTATCCCAAGGGCGTGACCGATTTGACCCCGCTGCTGTCGGCCCTTAAGACGGCCAAGCCGGATTTCATCCTGGGCGGCGGGCACTTCGAGGACGGCCAGTTGTTCAACCGCCAGATGGCCGACCTGGACATTGACACCAAGGCTCTGTCTCTGATCGCCGCGGCCACGCTGCCGGCCTTTTACCAGGCCCTGGGAAGCATGGCCGAGGGCGTGATGGGTCCGTCTCATTGGGAGTACGGGGTGACCTATTCGGAGCAGGCGGCCAAGAAGGCGGGTCTCCCGTGGATCGGCCCCAGCCAGGACGAATTCGTGGCCTTGTTCAAGAAGGCCTTGGGTAAGGACATCATTCCGGATTATCACGCGGCCGAGGCCGGGGCCCAGGTGCTGGCCTACACCCTGGCCGTGGAAAAGGCGGGTTCCCTGAACTCGGACAAGGTGCGTAAGGCCCTGGGCGATCTGAAGTTCATGTCCTTTTATGGCGGCTGGGACGTGGACGACACCGGCCTCCAGGTCGGGCACTCCATGGTGGACGTCCAATGGCAAAGTGGCCAGCGGGTCATTGTCTGGCCCGAGGAGGCCATGACCGGCAAGGTCTATTACCCCATGCCCACGTTCAAGGAAAAAGCTGGCGGCAAAAAGGCGGCCTGGTGAGAGCAGTTGGCTCACCGAGGATAGACCGACGTGGTCCTTGAACAACTCCTGGGAAACCTGATCCAGGGCCTGGTCCTGGGCGCCGTGTACGGCATGGCCACCATGGGCCTCAGCCTGATCTTCGGGGTCCTGCGCATCGTCAACGTGGGCCACGGGGCCTTTATCATGGTCGGGGCCTTCATCGCCCTGTGGACGTTCAACGCCTTGGGTTTGAGCCCCATCGTCGCGCTGCCCTTGGCCTTCGTGGTCGGCGCGGCCTTGGGGCTGTTGTTTTATTACTCGGTTATCCAGAGGCTGCTCCAGGCTCCGGAACTGGCCACGCTGCTGGTCACCTTCTCCATGGGGGTCCTGCTTCAGGAAGTGGTCAAGCTGATCTTCGGCTCCGAATTCCGAGGCTACAACTGGCCGGTGGGCAAACTGGACCTGGGCCTGACCGTGCTGCCTTATTCCAAGCTGCTGGCTTGCGTGGGCAGCGCGGCCATTGCCCTGCTTCTTTATTTTTGGGTCAACCGGACCCGAGCCGGAACGGCCATGCGCAGCGTGGTGGACGACCGCGTGGGCGCCCAGGTCTGCGGGGTGAACGTCAACCGGGTTTTCGCCATGAGCTTCGCCCTGGGGATCGCCCTGACCGTCACCAGCGGCGTGCTCTTGACCATGTTCATTCCGGTGGGCATCAATCCCTACATGGGCGGCGGATACACGCTTAAGGCCTTTGTCATCGCCGTGCTCGGCGGGTTGACCTCGCCCTACGGGGCCTTTTTCGGCGGCCTGGTCTTCGGTCTGATCGAAAACGGCTCCTACACCCTATTCGCGCTCATCCCCGGCGTGGAGCCGTTCGCTTTGACCCGGTTCCTGTCTTTCGCCATGCTGCTGGTCATCCTGCTCATCCGGCCGACCGGCATCCTCAAGGCCAAATGAACGGTTCGTCCAAGTACGCCCCCTTGATCCCGGTGGCCGTCGTTTACGCGGCCCTGTTCCTGGTGGGCCGCTACACGCCCGGCTTCTGGCAGCTCATGGCCACGCTGCTCTTCTACTGCGCCTTGGGCCAGGCCTTCAACATCTTCCTGGGCCTGACCGGCTACGTGGACTTCGGCTACGTGGCCTTCCTGGGCATCGGCACGTATGGCATGGCCCTTTGTGTCAGCCGGCTGGCCGATCATCCGGGCCTGGGCTGGGGCGTGATCGCGCTTGGCTTTTTGCTGGCCCTGGTCATGGCCACGCTTTTGTCCATGGCCGTGGGCGCCGTGGCCTTGAGGCTGCGGGGGGCCTATTTCGCCATCGCCACGGTCGGGGTGAACGAGGGCTTCCGCTTCCTCATCGAGGGCCTCAGAATCTGGAACGGGTCCGAGGGCATCATCTTCACCGCCCAGCTCAACCAGGTCCTGGGCCGGGACGCGGCCAGCGCGGTGTCCACGTACTGGGCCGACGTCATGGTCCTGGTCATCGCCGTGGCGGCCGCCGTGGTCACGCTCCTCTACATGCGCAGCCGGATCGGATACGCCCTGGTGGCGCTTCGGGAGGACGAGGACGCGGCCAAGGTCATGGGCATCAACGTGACCAAATACAAGATCATCGCCTTTATCACCAGCGCCTGCTTCGCCGGCCTGATCGGCGCTTCGTCCTGGGCGCTCAAGACGCCCTATGTTTTTCCACCCGAGGTTTTCGAGATTCACTACACCATTGAGGCCATCATCATCGTCCTGCTCGGCGGGGCGGGCACGCTGCTGGGGCCCATCGTCGGCGGCCTGATTTACGGGATTTCCAAATACTACCTGGCGGTCATCATCCCCGGCTTTCAGCTTCTGATTTTCGCGCCCATCATCATCGTCATCATCGTGGTCTTTCCCGAGGGCGTGGTGGGCATGCTGAAAAAGAAGACCCGGCACACCGCCTTGGGCCGCTACATCATTTAGAGGGATTCATGAGCCTGCTCCGGCTGGAAAACGTGACCAAGCGGTTCGGCGGACTGATCGCGGTCAGCCAGGTCAGCCTGGAGATCGCACCCGGCCAGTTCGTGGGCATCGTCGGGCCGAACGGCAGCGGCAAGACCACCCTGTTCAACGTCATCAGCGGGGTCTTCTATCCCGAGGAAGGTCGGGTGCTGTTCGAGGATCGGGACATCACCCGCCTGCCGCCTTACAAGCGGGCCCCCTTGGGCATCGGCCGGACCTTCCAGATTCCCCGGCCCTTCGGATCGGCCACGGTGCTTGAAAACATCGCCATCGGGGCCATGTTCGGCCGGCGGGATCGCAGCAGCCACGTGAGGCACGCCTTCGAGGTCGCGGATGGGTTGATCGAACGGCTGGGTCTGGAAGAGCATCGGAACAAAGAAGCCGGCGGCCTTCAGCCCGTGGAAAAGAAAATGACGGAAATCGGCCGGGCCTTGGCCATGAGACCCAAGCTGCTGCTCATGGACGAGGTCATGGCCGGCATGCACCCCAGCGACATCGACCGCATGGTCGCCTTTATCAAGCGCATCGCCGGCGAGGAGGGCATCGCCATCGTGGCCATGGTCGAGCACATCATGCGGGCCGTGTTGGGCATGGCCGAAAAGGTCATCGTCCTCCACCAGGGGGCCAAGCTGGTGGACGAATCCACGGAAATCGCCTTGAGCGACCCGCGCGTGGTCGAGGTGTACCTGGGTCGGCCCCGGAGGACGTGACATGCTGACCGTCCGCGACCTCGAATCCGGATACGGGCCCATGCAGGTTTTGTGGAAGCCCAGCCTGCACGTCAAGGCCGGGACCATCACTTCCCTGCTCGGGCCGAACGGCTCGGGCAAAAGCACCTTCCTGGCTTCGGTATTCGGCTCGGTCCCGCCTTGGCGCGGCCTGGTTACGTTCGAAGGTCAGGACGTCACCCGGCAACCCACCCACCAAAAGGTGGACCACGGCATGGCCCTGGTTCCCGAGGGCAAGCACCTCTTCCCGACCATGACCGTGTATGAAAACCTGGTCATGGGCGCCTACCTGAAAAAGGCCCTGGTCCACAAGGACGAATCCCTGGACCTGGTCTACTCCCTGTTCCCCAGGCTCAAGGAAAGAAACGAGCAGACGGCCGGCTCCCTGAGCGGCGGGGAACAGCAGATGTTGACCATCGCCCGGGCCTTGATGACCAAACCCAAGTTCATCATGCTGGACGAACCCAGCCAGGGCCTGGCCCCCCTCCTGGTCGCTTCGGTCTTCGAAACCATTCAGAAGATGAAAGAGGAGATCGGGCTGACTATCCTCCTGGTCGAGCAGAACGCCGACGCCTCCCTGGACGCGGCCGATTACGTGTACATCCTGCACGAGGGTTTGATCAAAGCCGAGGGCAGTCCCGAGGAAATCAAGGGTTCGCCGGATATCCGAGAGGCCTTTCTGGGCGTTTGAACCAGGCCGGGGCTGTTTCCCAGGCCGCGCGCCCGCTGAAGAGAAGGCGCCTCGGTCAAGAGAGGAGTGCGACATGGGGCAAGTGGAAGACAAACTGGAAATTCTGGACCTGATCGGACGATACTCCCACGCCGCGGACGGCACCGATCCCGAGGCCTATGCCGACGTTTTCACCGAGGACGGGGTTTTTCACGGCCGGGCCGGGCAGCCGGACGAATTGATCCTGCGCGGCCGGGACAAATTGCTGGCCTTTCATCGCCGGGTGACCGAGCGGCGGGGTCAGCGGCAGACGCGGCATCATCAGGGCACGACCGTTTTCGTCGAACTGAGCGACGACCGCGCCGTCACCCGCACCTATCTGCTGACCACCACCGTGTCGCCCGGGGCCATGGCCCAGGTGGGGTTGACCAGCGTTTACGAGGACGAGATGGTCAAGACGCCTCAGGGATGGCGGATCAAATATCGAAAAATTCATCCTGACGTTCAAGGCACGCTGGAAGAAGTCAGGAAAGACCAATAGGCGAGGAGCAGGATCAGTATGGAGTTCCAAGATAGAGTTGCCGTCGTCACCGGCGCGGCCAGCGGCATCGGACGCTCGCTGGCCCTGGCCCTGGCCGGCAGAGGCGCGGACGTGGTGATCGCGGACATCGACAAAGCCGGCCTGGCCGAGGTGCAAAAGGAGGTCGAGGCCCTGGGCCGTCGGGCCGTGGCCGTGATCTGCGACGTGTCCCAGGACGAGGACGTGGACCGTCTGGCCGAGGAAGCGTTTTCGAGCTTCGGGCGGGTGGATTTTCTGATGAACAACGCCGGGGTCATGCTGCGGGGCTACGCGGAAAAGATTCCCATGAAGGATTGGGAGTGGATCATCGGCATCAATCTGCTTGGCGTGGTTCGCGGCATCCGGGCCTTTGTGCCGCACATGATCGAGCGCGGCAGCGGCTACGTGGTCAACACCTCGTCCCTGGGCGGCCTGGTCGGGGGCGTGCCCTTCAGCATCGCTTACAGCACCACGAAATTCGCGGTCAGCGGTCTGAGCGAGGTCTTGTACAAACATCTCCGGCCCAAAGGAATCGGGGTGTCGCTGCTCTGTCCCGGCGGCGTGGCCACGAATATCGGGCAAAATATGCGGTTCACCGGCGGAGACGATCCCCAGGACCTGGGCGGCGCCCGGAGCCCCGTGTTGGGCCAGCCCGGCGTGGCCGACCCGGACGACGTGGCCCAATCGGTCATCGCGGCCATGGAGAAAAACCAGTTCTTGATCCTGACCGACACCGAGCGGCTTCAGGCGGTGATCGATCGCCGGCACCAGGACCTGCAAGGCTTCCTGGACGCGCAGATCGCCCAGGCGCAAAAGCTGGCCGAGGCAAAAAAGGCATGAGGACCCGGGATAGCCTTGCGGGAGACATGCCAGGAGCAGCCCATGGTCACCGCTAGCGACAGACTCGATATTCTGAACCTGATCAGCCGGCACTCGCACGCCTTGGACGGGACCGATCCCCAGGCTTACGCGGACGTGTTCGCCTCGGACGGCGTTCTTCTGGAACGCCGGCAGGGCAAGGTAAGCGTGCTAGGGCGTGGCAGCGAGGAATTAGCGGCCTATATGGCGCGGCTGATCGAAGAGAGAGGCGGCGGCCAGCCGCGTCACCATGTGCGAAACACGATCTTCGTGGAAACGTCAAGGGACCGCGCGGTTACCCGAACCTATTTTTTTGTCACCCTGGTTCCCGGCGCGGGCCAACTGGCCCAGGTCACGGATACCGGGATTTACGAAGACGTTCTGGTTCGCAACCCGGACGGCTGGCGGATGGAGCGGCGCGTGGCCGCCTATGATTGACAAGAAAAGATGAAATGGCACAAGCGCTTTCATCGCTCGGTCCGGCGCTTCAACTAGAATCGCCAGTCCGCCAGGAAACCAACGCCTCTCCTTGTTTTCCACCGCTGACGATCCCGAACACGGCGGGCCTTTTTTTTTCACCTGATCGTTTATCGATAAATCGAGGGCCATCTTTTTTTAAAGGGGGACCGGCGGATGGACCAAGAAGCGTTCCAGACGTTTTATCGGGCGAGAGGGCTGGATGAAAAGGATTTCGACAAGTCGGTTCGGGCGATCGAAGCCTTTGAAGGTTACCTGGTCGCAAAAGGCTATGGGTTTGAAGATGTGGATGCGACCGCCGTCAAGGAATATATCGCCGGTCTTGTCGAGGCCGGTGAAAACTCTCTTTCAAACATACGGGCGTTGGCCCATTATTTTTCCATGCTCGGCCGGAAGGAAATCTACATCTACTTCACTTCCATCTTGGGCGGTTTGGGCGTCATGGGCAACATTCGTAAACGGCTGGCGGCCCTGGAGGGCCGGGACATGGAAGCGAAAGTGTTCGCCGGTTTGACCGAACCTCCGCTGGGAACGCAGATCGAGGAAATGCCCGCCTTCACCGCGAATTTCATGGAACGGCTCGAAAAGAACCTCGATAGCGGCCGATGCCGCCGCGTTCTGGCCGGGAACAACCACGGCCTGCCCGAGGCCGCGATGCTGGAGGAAAAACGTCGTTACCAGGCCGCCGGGTCCTTGGACGCCTACCTCAAAGGCCGTCACGAAAGACGGGTGGCCGAGCTTCAAAGGCATTGCGACGAGAACAAGGTCTGGTACGAGCAAACCATCACCCAACGGGTGGTGGACTTTGTGCGGGCCAATCAGGAAATCCTGTCCGCGGTCCGGGACGGCCAAAAGCTGTTCCTGACCAAAATTCCCTATGACCCGGATCGGTACCTAGCGGAATCCAATCCGATCCTGAAGAAATACCACGCCTGTCATTGCCCGTTCGTCCGGGCGGCGATCCTAGACGGCGGGCCTCGGATTTCTCCGGAATGGTGTTATTGCAGCGGCGGGTACGCAAAATTTCCCTACGAGGTGATCCTGGACCAAAAGCTTGAGGTCGAGCTGTTGGAAACCCCGCTTCGGGGAGACGACCGCTGCCGGTTTGCCATCACCCTTCCTTTTTAGGTTTCCGCGACCTGGGGCCTGAGCCGTAATCGCCGAAGGGATCGTCGCGCCGGCGCACGGCATCGCGGAAACCGATCTCGTTGGACAGCTTGACAAAGTCCAGCCCCTCCTGCGTGTGGCGGGCCACGCCGTCGAACAGGATGCCCAAAGTCTTCATGGATGTGACGCCCATGTTCTCCGCGACCTGGTTGCAGTAAAGCTTGATCATCTGAAGCTGGTTCAGGGGCAGCAGAGCCATCCGCTTGGCCAGGGCCAGGGCGCGCTCCTGAAGTCGCTCCTGGGGCACGGTCTCCAGGATAAGGCCGATACGGGCCGCCTCGGCCGCCGGAATCTCGTCGCCGGTCAACAGATAGCGCTTGGCCTTTTCGAACCCGATCCGGTAAACCCACATGGCCGTGGTCGGCACGCCCCACACCCGGGAGGTGGGGTAGCCGAAGACCGCGTTTTCCGCGGCCACGATCACGTCGCTCCACAGCACCAGGTCCGTGCCGCCGCAGATGCACCAGCCCTGCACCGCGGCGATGGACGGTTTCGAGCTGTACCAGAGCTTCTGATAGACCCGCACGAATCCGGACATGGCCTGGTAGTCGGCCGCCGAGTCCCAGATCCGCGTTCGGCCGGTCTCGTCACCCTGAGCCCGGGTGGACCAGTCCAGGCCGTAGCCGGCGCAGAAGGCCGGGCCGTCGGCTCGAAGCAGAATGACCTTGGTGTCCCGGGCCTCTTCGGCCTCGTCCAGGGCCGCGCCCAGCTCGTCCCGAAGCTGCGGCGTGATGTTGTTGTACACCTCGGGGCGGCTGAGGATGATCGAGCGGACCCCGTCCTCGACCTCGATGCGAATCGTTTCCGGCATGGCTCTCTCCTTGTGAGTCGCGATGTTTCAGGCCAATCCTTCAAGCGTGTCGGGATCGGCGGTTTCAATGCCGGGCTTCATCCGCCCCGTTGCTGGCCCGCTTCCTGGAAATCACGGTCTTGGCGATTTCGAGATAGACGAATCCCAGCGCCGACAGGACCAGCACCAGCAGAAACTCGAAGAAGGGCAGGGGCGCGAAGTGCATGGCCTCCTGGAGCGAGCCGTCGCCAAAGGGCATGGACATGGGCACGTAGATCAGAAGGAGGATCAGGAAGAACGCGCCTCCCACGGTCAGCCACAGCCAGCGGTTGGCGAACAGGCCCGCCTTGAACACGGAGATTCTCGTGCTCCGCGAAGCCAGGGCTTGGTAGCTTTCGGACAAGGCCACGGTCAGGAAGGCCACGGTCTGGGCCTCGAAACCGTTCTTGAGCGCCGGGTCGTAAATCCAGAAGAACAGGCCCAGCGCCACGGCCGAGACGATGATCGGATAATAGATCAGAAAGGGCGCCAGGCCTTTGTACAGCGGCTCGTAGCGCGAACGCGGGGGGCGGTTCATGGCCCCCGGTTCGAAGGGGTCCACGCCCAGGGCCAGGGCCGGGAATCCGTCGGTCAGCAGGTTGATGATGAGAATCTGGGTGGCGGTCATGGCGATGGGCACCGAGCCCCAGACCGAGGTCAGGAAGATGATGACCACCTCGACGATGTTCCCGGACATGAGGTAGCCGAATATCTTGCGGATGTTGTCGTAGATGCCGCGGCCTTCCTCGACCGCGCCCACGATGCTGGCGAAGTTGTCGTCCAAAAGGACCATGTCGGCCGCCTCTTTGGAGACGTCGGTCCCGGTGATGCCCATGGCCACGCCGATGTCCGCCTTCTTCAGCGCCGGGGCGTCGTTCACCCCGTCCCCGGTCATGGCCACCACGTGCCCCTTTTCTTGAAGAGCGGCCACAATGCGCAGCTTGTGCTCCGGGCTGACCCGGGCGAAGATGTGGACATCCTCGACCACCTCGCCCAGCTCGGCGTCCGACATGCGGGCCAGCTTCTCGCCGGTCAAGATGTTCGGCTCGCCTTGGCCGATGCCCACCTCCCGGCCGATGGCCAGGGCCGTGGCTTGGTGGTCGCCGGTGATCATGATCGTGCGGATGCCCGCGGCGTGGCATTTCTGGATGGCTTCTCTCGCGTCGGACCGGGGCGGGTCCTGGATGCCCAGAAGCCCGATGAAGACCGCCTCGGATTCCGCCTCCCCGGCCTCGGGAATTTTTTCCAGGCGGCGATAGGCCACGGCCAGAACCCGGTAGGCCTCCCGGGCCAGCCGGTCGTTCGCCTCGGCGATCTCCGCCCGGGCCTCAGCGTCCATGCCCGCCGGACCGTCGGGCGTCCGCACCTGGGAGCACAGGTTCAAGAGAATATCGGGCGCGCCTTTGAGATAGACCGTGTAGGCCCCGGCCTCCTCGTGGACCGTGGCCATGCGCTTGCGCTCGCTGCTGAACGGGATTTCGCCCACGCGGGGGCTTTCTTTCTTCAGGTCGTCCAGGTTCAAGCCGGCCTTGGCCGCGGCCGCCAGCAGACTGGTCTCGGTCGGGTCGCCCAGGGCCTGCCATTCGCCTTCCGCTTGTCTCAAGCCGGCGTTGTTGCACAGGGCCGCCGCCTTGAGCAACAGGGTCAGGGCATCGTCTTGGCCGGGGTCGAGCGCGGCGCCGTCCAGGGAGAAGCCGCCCTCGGGGCGGTAGCCGTCCCCGGTGACGTCGATAGTCCGGCCGCCCAGGTAAATTTTTTTCACCGTCATCTGGTTGTGGGTGATGGTGCCGGTCTTGTCCGAACAGATGACCGTGGTGCAGCCCAGGGTCTCGACCGAGGGCATGGTCCGGACGATGACGTTGCGTTTGACCATGCGCCGCGTGCCCACGGCCAGGGCCATGGTCACCACGCCCGGCAATCCCTCGGGCACGGCGGCCACGGCCAGGGCCACGGCCACCAGGAACATCTCGATGGGCGGCGTGTCCCGGAGCAGAGCGCCGACCACGAAAATGAAGGCGCAGAGGAAGACCACGCCCAGGCCGATCTGCCGGCCGAGCAAGTCCAGGCGGTCCTGGAGCGGGGTCCGCTTTTCCTCGATCTCCTGCATCTGCTGAGCGATCCGGCCGAACTCAGATTGGGAGCCGGTGGCCACGGCCACGGCCGCGCCCTTGCCCAGGGTGACGGTCGTGCCGGTGAAGATCATGTTAATCCGGTCGCCGATGGTCAGGTTTTCGTCCAGCGCGTTCAGCGTCTTTTCCACCGGGACCGCCTCCCCGGTCAGGACGCTCTCGTTGACCTGCAGGTCGATGTTCGAGATGAGCCGGCCATCCGCGGGCACCCGGTCCCCGGCCTCGATGAGCATCACGTCGCCCGGCACGACCTCCCGGGCCGGGACCTGTCGCGGCTCGCCGTCCCGGAGCACGACCGCCTCCAGGGTCAGCATCCGTTTGAGCGCGGCCAGCTCCTCCTGGGCGTGGTATTCCTGATAGAAGCCCACCAGCACGATGAAGAGGACGATGAGGATGATCAGCCCGGCCTCGATGACCTCTTGGAAACTGCTCTCCATCAGACCGATGCCCAGCGAGATCATGGCCGCGGCCAAGAGGAGGATGATGAGGAAATTTTTGAATTGCTGGAGCAGCAGGGTCCAGGCGGTCTTGCCTTTCTTTTCCGGGATTTCGTTGAACCCGTGTTCTTCCAGGCGGGCCGTGGCTTCCTGGGTCGTCAGCCCGTTTTTGCCGGACCCAAGCAGTTCCAGCGTCTTTTCTATCTCAGCCGCATGCCAGGCTGTCATGTAACTTCTCCACGTTTATCGTTGGCATAAAAAGGCGCCTCTCGCGCCGGAGTCCATTATAACGGACCAGCCCGGGTTGTCGAGGAAATCCGAACCGAGGCCTTTCATTTGGAGCATCGCTACAAAGGCGATAAGACCCGAGCGAAGGCACGGCAATGCGCATCCCCACGCCGATCAAAGAACAGCGCGGGGATGCGAAGTGAGGACGCTTTGTGTCGCGTCTATTCGAGCGCGCCTTCAACCACGAGTTCGGTGATTTCGTCATCGTCAAGCTTTAGGAACTCGCGGAGCACCAGTTCGGTGTGCTGGCCGAAGAGCGGGGCCGGGCTCGTGGGACGGTTGTTGCTTTTCGAGAGGTGGAAGGGGATGGTGGCGATGTGATAAGGCCCCATCTCGGGGTGGTCCAGCCGGGCGAAATGGCCGCGATGGGCAAGCTGCGGGTCCTTAAACAGGTCCTCGGCGTTCTGAACCACGCCGGCCGGCACGCCGGCGGCTTGAAGCTCGTTCATCAGCGCCTCGGCCTCGCGGCCGGCCGTCCACTCGGACATCCATTGGTCCAGCGCGTCTTCGTTGGCCTTGCGGCCGTCAAGGCTCTGAAACCGCGGCTCCCTGGCCCAGGCCGGGTCGCCCATCACTTTTCGTAAGGCTTGCCATTCTTCGTCGTCGGTCACGGCGATGGCCAGCCAGCGGTCCTGGCCCTGGCAGGGATAAGCGCCGTGCGGCGCGGCGAGGGGGTCCCGGTTGCCCATGCGCGTGGCCACGCGGCCGTTGGCGGCATAGTCCAAGAGAGCCGGGGCCATGAACTGAATCGCGCTTTCGAGCTGGGACTGATCCAGGTACTGGCCCTGGCCGGTGCGGCGGCGGTGGTCCAAGGCGGCCAGGATGGAAACCAGGAGAAAATTCCAATCGATGAAATCGCTGTAAGCCGAGTAGGGGCCGACCGGCTCGCCTTCGGGCCAGCCGGTCAGTTCGAACCAGCCAGCCAGGGCCGAGGCCATCTGGCCGTAGCCCCGGTGGGCCGATCGGGGTCCGGTCTGGCCTTCCAGGCAGGTCGAGGCCATGATGATGTCCGGCTTGATCTGGCGCACCTCCTCGTAGCTCAGGCCCCAGCGGTTCATCACGCCCGGCGCGAAGGATTCGATCAGCACGTCGGCCCAGCCGATCAGCTTCTCCACCACCTTGTGCGCGCTCGGTTTGGTCATGTTCAGGCTGAGGCTCAGTTTGCCGGCGTTGTGCGTGGCAAAATAGCCGCTGCGGTTGAGCCCGGGTTCGCCGCCGACGTAGGGGCTGGAGATGCGCGTGGTTTCGGGATGGGCTTGGGATTCCACCCGGACCACGGTGGCCCCGTGGTCGGCCAGGTAGCGGGTGGTGGTCGGTCCGAGCACGGTGTTGCTGAAGTCCAGAATCTTGAGGCCGGATAGGGGACGCTCCGGCTTCATGTTCGGCGGTCCGCTTGCTTCAGGCCGCGCCGTTTCTCGCTCCACGGCGTCGAACACTTCGGCGTTGTGCTGACCCGGGCGCGGGGCCGGACCCTGGATGCGCCAGGGTGTGAGCGACATCTTGACCGGCTCGCCCGGAAAGGGCAACTCCGCGTCGGCCTCGGGCTGACGCACGTTTTGCCAGAAGCCTCGATCCTTAAGCTGCACGTCGCCGGCCGCGTCGGCCACGGTGTTGACCGGGGCGAGCATGATGCCGCCACGGACCGCCTCGTCGAGCAACTCGGCCTTGGTCTTGGTCTCGAAGAAGCGGCTGAAGGCCTCGGTGATCTCGTCCAGACGCTCGACCGTGGCGGCCAGGGCGTCCACCTTGTTCCAGTCCAGGGCGCTCAGCCAGCCCTCGGACATGCCCTCTTTTTCCATGAGTTCCACCACCCGGCGCTGGCCCTTGGCGCCGATGGACCCGCCGGAAAACATGAAGGACAGCCGGCCGTCCTTGGCCTTCCACAGGGTTTTGAGGTGCACCGGGCCGAAATGGCGCAGCACGCCGGCGCGGGCCAGGTTCTGCTTCATCAGGTCCCAGTAGGTATAGGTGTTGGTCAGCATCCAGGAAGGGCACTGCTGGGCGGCCACGTCCACGTATTGCCCGCGGCCCGTGGCGTTCCGGTGGTGCAGGGCCATGAGGCAGCCGATGGCGGCCGCGCCCGAGGCGTGCAGGTAGGTCTGCGGCGGATGGCTGATGCGTAGCGGCGCCCGTTCGGGTTCGCCGGTCATCCACATGTAACCGCCCAAGGCCCAGGGCACGATGTCCGGGCCTTTCCAGCCGGCGCGGGGTCCGGTCTGGCCAAAGGGCGTGATCGAGGCCATGATCAGGCCGGGGTTGATCGCTTCGAGGTCTTCGTAGCCCAGACCCAAGGCCTTCATTCGGCCGGCCGGGAAGGATTCCACCAGGAAGTCGGCGGCCCTGGCCAGCCGCCTCAGCCGGTCCCGGTCCGCCTCCTGTTCCAGGTCCAGGGTGACGCTCCGTTTGCCCGCGTTGTACGCCCAGAAGAAAAGGCTCTTTTCCGGGTCGGGATCGTCCCGGTAGAAGGGGCCTTGGCGTCTGGCCGCGTCCCCGCCCGGCGGCTCGACCTTGATCACGTCCGCGCCCAGGTCGGCGAACATCTTGCCGCACAGGTATCCCTTGTCGTCGGTCAGGTCCAATACGCGGTAGGGCGACAGCGCGCCCCGGCGCCGGGGGCTCATGGTCCCTCCTTCGGGTTCCAGGCCGTTCAGGCCAGCAGGGCTTTGGCGATCTCCCGGCGGTGATGGGCCGGCTCGCCCAGAAGGTTGTAAAGTTGCCGGGACGTCCGGGTGTGCAGGCTCAGCGGGTGTTCGCGCGAATAGCTGATGCCGCTGATGGCCCGGTGCCCCAGGGTGCAGACCTGCCAATAGGCCTCGCTGGCCACGGCCTTGGCCAGGTGTATGCTCTCGGTCGCCGGCCGGTCCGTGTCCAGCTTCCACAAGGCCTCATAGGTCGTCCACCGGGCCGCGTCGGCCTCATGGATCATCTGGATGAGCATGTCCTGAACCCGCTGAAATCGGCCGATGGGCTGGCCGAACTGAATCCGCACCCGGCTGTATTCGACGCACATGTCGAATACGGCCCGGCAGCCGCCGACCTTGTAGGCCGAGAGCACGGCCGAGGCCTTGGCCATGGCCGTCTCCAGGCCGGGCCAGGCCTGGTCTTGGGGGCCGATCAGGTCGGCGGCCGGGACCTGAACCCGGTCCAGCTTCACCTCGAAGACGCGTCCGGCCATGTACCCCTCCAACTGGCGGACGGCCAGACCGGGGGCCTCGCGGTCCACGAGGAAGAGGGAGACGCCCTGGGGGCCGGTGCGGGCCGGGACCAGGAAGTGGGTGGCCGTTTCGGCGTCCGGGGTGAAGAGTTTCAGGCCAGAGAGCACGAAGTCTCCGCCCTTGGCCTCGGCCGAGGTCTGGATGGTTTCGGGCGTCCAACCGTAGTCGGCCTCGGTCAGGGCCAGGGTCACGACGCGGCCGCCTTCGGCCATGTCGGGCAGCAGGCGCTTTTTCTGTTCCTCGTCCGCGGTTTCGAGCACGATCAGGCTGGACAGCACGGCCGAGGAAAAGAGCGGGCCGGGCAGGGGAGCGGCGCCCAGGGTTTCGAAAAGCACGCCGGCGCTGGTGAAGGGATAGCCCACCCCGCCGTAGTCCTCGGGAATGAGGACGGCCGGCCAGCCCATGTCCACGATCTTGCGCCACAGGGCGTCGGTCATGCCCGTGGCCGAGTCGTGCAGGGCGTGGAGGTCATCCTTGGGGATGTCCCGTTCCAGGAAATTCTTGGCCGCGGTTTGCAGGATGGTTTCGCTTTCGGTCAGGCGGATATCCAAATTCATGGCAAGGCTCCTTTGACTCAGCGGCCGATACGCAAGGCGCGGGAGATGACGATCTTGAGGGCCTCGGGCGTGCCGCCCGGCGCGATGCAAATGCCGGCGCGTTCGCCCACCTCGAAGAGACGGTCCTCGAGTCCGTACTCGGCGTCGTGGGTCATGGCGTAGGGGCCCAGGAGGCGGGCCATGAGGTTGGTCAGCTTCAGCCCGAGTTCCTTGGTGTGCAGGGAGACCTGCGGCCCGGCGTAGGGGGCGCGCCGGCCGGCCCGGGGTAGGGCGGTGTTGCGCGTGTAGAAGAGCCGCTCGATCTCCGCGTCGATGTAAGCCTCGACCATGGCGTCCTGAAGAATCGGGTTTTCCTCGACCCGCCGCCGGATGTGGGGATTGTCCCGGCATTGAGCCAGGAGTCGAGCGGCCACGAGGTTGCGCGGAATGTACGCCGCGCCGCTGCTGGCCACGTGTTCCCCGCCCCGGTCCCCGTGTTCGACGGTCAGCGTGGCCGTGGTCACGCGCCAGCCTTCGTTCTCCCCGCCGATGAGGTAGGAATCCGGGATGCGGACGTCCTCGAAAAAGACGGAGTGCTTGACCCCGGGCGCGCTGTCCCCGGTCTCGTAGCAGACCTGGCCGAAGGTGCCGGCCGGGAAGAGGTCCAGGGGCATGATGGTCACGCCTTCGAGATCGGCCGGGGCCAGGAACATGGCCAGGTTCTGATGGCGGGGGGCCTTGAGGTCGCTGCGGGTCAGAAGCAGGAACTGGTCCGGCGGGGCATAGATGCCGCCGACGAAAATCTTGCCGCCGTTGACCACGAAATGGTCCTGATCCCGTTCGGAACGCAGGGCGTTGGTCTGCTGGTTGGCCTCGTCCGTGCCGGCTTCCGGTTCGGTGAAAAGCTGCCAGGTGACGGACTCGCCGGTCAGGATGGGCGGTAGGAAACGCTCCTTCTGCTCCTCGGTGCCGCAGGCCATGACCGTGGGCGCGGCCAGGCGGCCCGAGTCGTAAATCGGGGGCAGGCTCAGGCCCCGGGCGACCATTTCGATCTGGACGACCTGGGCCAGGTCGCTGCTCAGCCCGCCGCCGCCGTATTCCTTGGGGAAGCGGGGATAAAGCCAGCCTTTGGCCCCCAGCTTGCGGCAAAAGTCCCGCCGCATGTCGAATTCCTGGCGGCTCATCAGCAAGATGTCCCGCGGCCGGGTGAGTTCCTGGGGGATGTTCTGATCCAGCCAGGCCCCCACCTCGCGGGCGAAAGCTTCCTGCTCCGGATTATACGCGTTGGAAAAATCCATGGGATTCCCCTCCCTGGTCGGACCGAAAAGCGCGGGTTGGCGCGTTTCGGCCCGGCCGGTGCTTGGTTATTTTTTGGGGCCTTTCAGATTCCGCATCATTTTCACCATGGCCTCCTTGCTGTCCTGGGTGGTGCGAATGACGCCCATGTGGGACGAGACCATGTCCAGGGCCGTGCGCAAGTCGGACCGGGCGCTCTGGTAGGTGACCCGCTTGATCAGCTCGATGACCTTGGTCGGTCCCTCGACCAGGCGCTGGGCAAAGGCATAGGTCTCTTTCATCAGGTCGGCGTCGGGATAGACCCGGTTGACCATGCCGATCCGCTCGGCTTCCCGCGCGTTGATGAAATCCGCGGTCCAGAGCAGCTCCAAGGCCTTGGCCACGCCCACCAGACGCGGCAGGTAATAGGCGCCGCCGTCTCCGGGCACGAAGCCGGCCCGCACATAGCCTTCGGAAAAGCGGGCCGATTCGGCGGCGAAGCGGATGTCGCACATGAGGGCCATGTCCAGGCCCGCGCCCACGGCCACGCCATTGAGGGCGGCGATGACCGGTTTATCCGTGTCTTCGAGGGTCAGGGGAATGCGGTGGATGCGGTCCCAAAGAATGCTCTTATGGTCATAGGCGGTGGTTTCGGCCTGCGACTCGCCCGGGGCCGGGGGTTGGAAATAGACGCCGGCGCAGAACGAATCCCTGGTCCCGGTCAGGACGATCACCTTGACCGTGGGGTCGTCCCGCCACTTCTTGAGCGTGGCGGCCCACTTGTCGATCATGTCATAGGAAAAGGAGTTTTTGCGTTCGGGGCAGTTAAGCTGGATGGTGCCGATACCGTCCTTCTTTTTGAAGAGAATTTCTTGCTTGGCCATGGGCTTCTCCTTTTTCGGATGGGTCAAACGGACTTTGGAAATTTGGGATCGCTATATCTATTCACGAATTCCTCGACGGCGCGGTTGAACGCCTCCGGGGCGTCCAGGTTCACGGCGTGGCCGCCGTCCAGCACCAGGATTTCGAGGTGGGGCATGCGTTTCCGGGCCACTTCGATCAGTGGTTGGAAGGGCTTGTCGAAACGGCCGGCCACCAACAGGGTGGGCACGACATTGCCTGGCAGCCGATCCAGCACGGATCCCCGGGCCGCGGTGTGGAGGATGGTCTTGGCAAAGCCGTTTACATCGATACGGTCCGCCTCCTCGACGAGCAGGTTCTTGATCTCGGGCTTGAGGTGGCGGTTGCGGGAGGGGTGCAGGGGAAAGTCGTCGATGATCTTGCGGCCCTCGGCCTTGAGCTGATCGGCCAGCACCCGGGCGCCTTGCCGCGAGGTCGGCTCGGACAGGGCGGAGCGGGAGTTGGTGAAGATATGGCCCAGGACCCTGTCGGCGTGGTCCAGCACGTAATGGAAGGTCAGCAGCGCGCCCATGGACTGGCCGCAGACGAACCAGCGCTCTGCGCCCAGCGACTCCCGGATGCGCTCGAACTGGCGCGCGTAACTCTCGGGCGTGTAATCCGCCGGGTCTTCCGGCGAGGGCGAACGCCCGTGACCGAACAGTTCGACCACCACGGGCCGGCAGAAGGCGGACAAGGCCTCCAGGTTCGGGGTCCACTGGGCCCGGCTGGAGAGAATGCCGTGCATCAGAAGCAGAAACGGCCCCTGGCCGCCGTGAACCTCGTGAAAAAGCTGCGTGTCAGACATAGGTTCTCTTCGGGAAAAGATAGACCGCCTGCATTGTTCAAAATGGGCTTTCAGTTGTCAAGGGCCAAGAGGAGGGTTGGTGCTTTTTCCGGCGTTGGGGAGGAGGCCGTTCGCCGGGCAGGAGGGCCGCACGGCCCCCCTGCCTCGTGTGGATTATTTCAATTGATCGCGGCTGAAGCCCAGAATCTGACGGGCCACGATCAGGGTGTTGATCTGACCGGTGCCTTCGTACAGGTCGGTGATCTTGCAGTCGCGCATCCATTTTTCCAGCAGCCACTCGCGGGAGTATCCCAAGGGACCCATGAGCAGCACGCATTTCTGGCAGACCAGGGTGGCCGAGCGGCCGGCCTTGGCCTTGGCCATGGAGGCCTCCTTGCTGTTGCGCTGGCGCTGATCCATCAAAGCCGCGGCCCGCCAGATCAGCAGCCGGGCCGTGTCCAGGTTGGCTTCCATGTCCATCATGTCCCGCTGCACCGCGGAGAGCGAGTGAATGCCGCGATCGTAGGGGAAGGTGTAGCCTTCGGCTTCGAGTTTCTCCTTGGTGAAATCCAGGGCCGCCTTGGCGATGCCCACGGCCGAAGCGGCCACGCCCGGACGGGTGGCGTCAAAGGTGGCCATGACCCCCCGGAAACCGCCCTTCTTCTCCTGAATCTCGGGCGTGCCCAGGATGTTGTCGTAAGGAATGCGGCAGTCCTCCAGCACGATGGCCGCCGTGTCCGAGGCCCGGATGCCCAGCTTCTTTTCCAGCTTGGTCACGGTGCAGCCGGGCCGGGTCTTTTCCACCACGAAGCTCTTGATGGCCGGCCGGCCCTTGCTCCGGTCCAGCGAGGCCCAGACCACCACGGCCTCGCATTTGTGGCCCGAGGTGACGAAAATTTTCTCGCCGTTGATGATCCACTCGTTGGTCGCCTCGTCCAGCTTGGCCGTGGTCTGAATCGAGGCCGTGTCCGAACCGCAGCAGGGTTCGGTGATGGCCATGGCCGCGAACAGCCGGCCGAAGCGCTTCTTTTGGTCGTCCGTGGCCACGGCGTTGATGGCCGCGTTGCCCAGGCCCATGCGCACCGCGCCGGAAAGCAGGGCCTGGTCCCCCCAGGATCGGGCCTCGCCCGTGATCACGCCGCTGAGCGACGGCTTTTCCCGGTCCTTCTTGCTCTCCTGCATCTTTTTCAGGATGCCCAGTTGATACTCCTGGACCGCCTTGATTTCGTCCGGCTTGAGGCCCTCGTGCTCGTGTTCGTACTCGTCGTAGTAGCGGGCCTTTTTGCGGGAAAAGCTCCGGCCGAAGGTTTCGATGGTCTGGACGATCTCCTTGGTCAGGGGCGCAATTTCAAAATCGATCATAGCTAAAATCCTCCTTGTTTTTCGCGGACCCTCGGCCTCAGCCGATGGCCAACCCTTCCATGGTGGCGAAACCGCGGCCGTTCCGGAACCACATCTCAACCGGATGCTCCCGAATGTAGCCGTGACCGCCCAGAATCTGCACTCCGTAGTCCACCACCTTCATGGCCTGCTCGGCGCAGTACATTTTCGCTAATGCCGCGTCCCGGGTGGCGTCCTCGTGACGGTCCAGCCTCCAGGCCGCCCGCCAGGCCAACAGACGCATGCCGTCCACCTCGATGGCCGATTCGGCCAGCATGAAGGCAATGGCCTGCCGGCTGGCAATGGGTTCGCCAAAGGCCACCCGCTCCTTGGCGTAGCCGATGGCGTATTCGTTCGAGGCCCTGGCCACGCCCACGGCCATGGCGCATAGGTTGGCCCGCGAAAGGTTCAGTAGCCGCATGTAGTTGATGCCTCGGTCCCCGCCCACACGGCGATCCTTGGGCACCTCACAATTGGTGAAGGTCACCGGGAAGAGCGGCAGGGGCTTGAGGCCCATGTTCTTTTCCCGCTGGCCCACTTCCAGGCCCGGGGTGTCGCGGTCCACGATGATGGCCTCCACCGAGGCCGGACCCGCGCCCTTGGCCGTGGTGGCGTAAACCAGAATCTGCTCGGCCTGGTCGGCCAGCGGCACCATGCATTTCTTGCCGTTCAGGATGAGGGAGTCGCCGCTCATCTCGACGGTCGTTTGGAGCGCCACCGGGTCGAAGGTCACCCGAGGCTCCATGAGGGCGGACGTGGCCGCGTAAAACGACTCGCCGCAGAACTTGGGCAGCCATTCCTCTTTCTGCTCGTCCGTGCCGAACTCGAGGATGGGCACCATCATGGTCATGGGCGCCAGGCAGGCGATGGCCAGGCTGACGTCGCCCCAGGCCAACTCCTCGACCGCGATGGCCGAGGTGACCGCGCTCCGGCCCAGCTCGTAGCCGCCGTACTTTTCCTCGATGGCGTTATGGGTGAAGCCCAGTTCCCAGACCTTGTTCAAAAGTTCGGGCGGGAGTTTGTCTTCCTCGTCGCAGTCCCGAGCGATCTGGCGCAGCTCGTTCTGAGCGAACTTGCGCATCATGTCTTGAATCTGCTGTTGCTCTTCGTCCAGCGTAAACTCGGCCATGAGCCACCTCCGTGTATTTCCCTATTCAAGGCCATCCCAGCACCGGGATGGGTTTAAAACAACGCGTCTTCCGGCCGCTGCCCGGCAGCGGCGTGGGGGATCTGTGCCGCCTCCGCAGTTCGAAGGTCGGCACAGACGATGCTCCCCCTATATATGAACGGCGGCGCTTGCTCGCGCATGCCCGCCGAAGCCAATGTCAGCCCTGCTGCACCTCGCCGTTTTGAACGTGCAGGCTCTCCAGAAAGAGGGAAACCGTGGTTTCCAGAAAATCCTCCTCGATCTTTTTCCGTTTGCGCCGGCCGGTGCCCATGACCCGGGACCGGCTGAGGTTGTCGTAAAACCAGTAGGTGGTCAGGGCCAGATAGAGAATCATGACGAATTCCGGTTGGATGTCCGACCGGATGCGGCCTTGCCTCTGGGCCTGACAATAGACATCGACCCACCGTCCAAAGACGCGCTGGGCCAGTTCGCTGGGCTTGAATTGCTCCATGAGCAGGGTGCGGGCCAGGAGCCTGACCACGTCGGGATTTTTTTGAAAGAAGCGAAACCGCTGGACCATGGCCGCCTGAACCAGGGCCTTGAAGTCCGGGATGGTTCCCTTGGGGATGAGCCGTTCGCGGAAAAGCGGGTCAAAGGCCTCGGCCAGGACCGCCTCGAAAAGACCCTGCTTGGTGTCGAAGTAATAATGGATCATGCTCTGGGTCACGCCGCTTTTTTGCGCGATCTGGCTCATGGAGGTGGGATAATACCCCTGCTCGACGAAAAGCGACTTGGCCGCCTTGAGCACGCGGGCGCGTTTCGTGGCCGGGTCGTTTTTTCGGGTTCTGCCCACGGGGTATCCTCCGCTGATTCGGCCGGGGTGGGATGGGAACGGCCTTTTATAAACCGATCGATCGATCTAAATGAAACCAAAGAAAAAATCGCGTTTCGCGATCGCTGAGCCCCATCCGAAGGCCTTGTCGAAAATCGGCCGCCGACCTCCAACCCCCGGAAGGAGCGGCCGGACTCTCGGGAGCCACGGTACAGGTGATAACACAAAAAAACCGATCAATCAATCTATTTTTCTTTACTTGCCCAAAAGATTCTGATAGCCTTCTTTCTCGTTACTATAAAATGCCTCCAACGCGCGCCAAGGCCCGCGCTTAAAGGAAATCAAGACGACGGACTCCCCCCGGCCGCATGACGCGACTCGGGCCGGAGCGAAATTAAAAAGGACCAAAGCGGCATGGAAAACAAAAAAAACAAGAACCGCATGATCCAGGTCCAAAACGGGATTATCGGCCCGCGCCAGCCCCGTCCGGTGACCATCCGGATCAAATCCCCGGGCGACTATCCGGGCGTCTCCCCGGCCTACCTCGAAGTGGCCCAGCACTACGGCCCCACCCTGGGCGGACCGCCCCTGTGCGACGAACACATGGCCCTGGTCCAGCACATGTTCACCGAGGAGGAGGCGGACGTCGTCCGGCACCTCAAGCCCCAAGAGGCCAAGACCGCCGAGGAAATGGCGGAGGCCGCCCACCGGCCGGTCGAAGAGGTGCGGACGCTCCTGGACAACCTGGCCCAGGAAAAACGAATCATCATCAGCTTCGGCCCCCGGGAGGCGCGCCGCTACAGCCTCATCCCCATCCTGCCCGGCGCCTTCGAGACCATCCTGGTCAGGACCTCGATGGATTCCCTGACCGCCTGGCACCGCCGCTTCGCCGAGCTGTTCGAGGACCTGTACGAGACCGGCTTCGTCGTGGACCACGTGGGCAGACGGCCGCCGGGCATCCGCTATCTGCCCGTGGGCCAGAGCATCGAGGCCCACCCCATGGCCCTGCCCTTCGATTACTTCGCCGAGGTCATCGGGCCGTACGACGATTTCGCGGTGGGGCTTTGCCAGTGCCGCATGGCCGAGGAGCTGGTGGGGCGCGGCTGCGGCCGGCCCATGGACAACTGCTCGGCCCTGGGGCCGCTGGCCGCGCGCGAGGTCAAGAACGGCCGCATGCGTGGGGTCGAACGCAGCGAGCTGCTCGAAATCAAGGCCGAGGCCGAGGCCTCGGGCCTGGTCACCTGGACCATGAACGTCGAGATCGCCGGCTCGAACACGGCCTGCTCCTGTTGCGGCTGTTGCTGCCACATGATGCGCACCATCAGCGAGTTCAACATGCCGGGCATGATCGCCCCGCCCCACTTCATGCCCGAGTGCGACGCCGACAAATGTTCCTACTGCGGCAAGTGCGCCCAGGCCTGCACCATGGGCGCCGTGACCGTGGACACCAAGGCCAAGACCCGGACCTTCCACCCCGAACGCTGCGTCGGCTGCGGCCTGTGCGTGGTGGCCTGCAGCAAGGACCAGGCCCTGTCCCTGAAACCGGTGCCCGGCTACCAGCCGCCGGAAATCAAAAAATCCCAAAGGCGGAGCGTGCTGTCCGGGTTGAGCGGATAACCCGGCCGGGCCGGCCGATTCCGGCCGACCGACCGACACCCAACACCCTTTGACCTAAAATCCCAAGGAGGAACTTATGAAACTGGAAGACGTAAAGCGTATCGGCGTATTGGGCGCGGGCGTCATGGGCGGCGGCATCGCCCAGTCGATCATTCTGGGAGGCATCCCGGTCATCATCCGCGACCTCAACGAAGACATCTGCAACAAGTCCCGCGACACCATCATCAACGGCCGTTTCGGCATCAAGGGCGGCGTCGAGCGCGGCAAGACCTCCCAGGCCGACATGGACGCGGCCCTGGCCCGGTTGTCCTACACCACCAAGGTCGAGGACCTCAAGGACGTGGACCTGGTCATCGAGGCCATCGGCGGCGGCGACACCGGCCGGCTGGAAGACAAACCCCTCAAGCTGAGAATCTTCACCGAACTGGACAAGGTGGTCAAACCCGAGGCCGTCTTCGCCAGCAACACCTCCATGTTCACCATCGCCGACCTGGCCGCGGTCACCAATCGCAAGCCCAACTTCGTGGGCATGCACCTCTTCAGCCCGGCCAACATCATGAAGCTGGTCGAGGTCATCTGGACCGCGGACACCACCGAGGACACCATCAAGCTCATCGAAGACCTGGCCAAAAAGATGGACAAGACCCCGGTCCGGGTCAAGGACGTGCCCGGCGACACCGGCTTCATCGCCAACCGCGTCTATGGCGCGGCCGCCCGCGAGGCCATGAAGATCGTGCAGGAAGGCGTGGCCACGGCCGAGGACGTCAACACGGCCATGATGCTCGGCTTCCGTTGGCCCATCGGCCCCCTGGCCATGGGCGCCGGCGCCCGGTCCGGCTGGAAATAAGCGACCGACATTAGATTGGGGATGAGTACCAGAGCGCCAAAACAAAGCAGACCGAGGAGCAACAAGGGCATGCGAAGTTTTGGCGCTCTGCTAAAAAGGGGAATCCCATGATACCAAGACACGTTGTGGTGGTGGACGGAGTGCGCATCCCGTTCTCCAAAGGCGGACGCGGGAAGCTGGAAGCGGCCCGCATGGACGAGCTTGGGGCCTTCCTCATCCGTAAGCTGCTCGAACGCAACCCCAAGATCAAACCGACCATGATCGACGAGTTCGGCATCGGCGTGGGCTCGGGCGCGCCCGAGGCCTCGAACCTGAACCCAGTGGCCCGTCTGGCCGGCCTGCCGGCCGAAACCACCAACTTCAACTCGAACCGGGCCTGCGCCGGCTCCATGGAGACGGCGCACCGCATCGCCATGGCCATCATGCTGGGCCAGTACGAATGCGGCATCTCCTTCGGAGTCGAGCGCATGGGACGCAGCATGGGCTCCATGCGGGGCGAAGGCCCCCCGCCCACCCGCCGGAACGAGTTCAACAAGAAAATCCTCGAACAGTCCCCGCTCCAGCGGAACCTGGCCCATGACCATTACGACTACTTCTCCGTGCCCATCCCGGACCCTGTCCTGGATTCGCCGCCCATGGCCTCCATGGTCCAGACCGCGCAGAACGTGGCCGAGATGTACGACCTCACCCGCGAGGAGATGGACGCCTTTGCCATGCGCAGCCAGCACAAACTGGCCGCGGCCTACAAGGCCGGCCTCTACAAGGACGAGGTCATGGCCATCGAGATCGAGGACCCTGTCTTTGACGAGAACGGCAACTGGGTGCCCGAGGAAAAAGGCCCCATGGTCACCCTGGACATGGACGAGAGCGTTCGGCCGAACACGACCATGGAAGGCCTGGCCAAGCTGCCTCCGGTCCGGGGCATCGTCAGTCACTGTGGCCAGGACCTGCGCATCACGGCCGGCAACTCCTGCCCGACCAACACCGGCGCCACCGCGGTGCTGGTCATGTCCGAGGAGATGGCCCTCAAGCTGGGACAGGAGTTCCTGGCCCGCATCATCGGCTGGGGCAACGGCGGGGTCAAGCAGCAGATCATGGGCCTCGGTCCCATCGTCTCGACCAAAAAGGCCCTCAAGCACGCGGGCCTCACGGCTGACCAGATCGACCGGATCGAGTTCAACGAAGCCTTTGCCGCCCAGGTCATCCCCACCCTGAAAGAGGTGGGCATCCCCGAGGAAAAGGTCAACGTCAACGGCGGGTCCATCGGTATCGGCCACCCCATCGGGGCCACCGGCGCCCGGCTCATCATGACCGTCTGCAAGGAACTCAAACGCAGCAACACGCGCTACGGCCTGTGCACCCAGTGCGTCGGCCCTGGCCAAGGCGCCACGACCATTTTCGAAAACCCGGACGCCCCGAAATAAAGGCAACGGGACGCTGGTTGGGGGGACCTTTTTTGGCTTACGAGACCGAGGTCAAACACAGGATGCCGAGACGAAATCGAGGAGGACGAGGATCGAAGCCGCAGGAATAGTCATCCTATTCCGAGGACTTCGAGCCGATGACCGACAAAGAGTTTGGCCAGCGGCCGAAGTTTGACCCGGTCTCGTAAAAGGGTTCCCCCCTACCCCCTCCCAAAAACTTCAGCACGCGGCCCGGTGAAGCGGAGCTTCACCGGGCCGCGTCGTTTCGTGCATGATATTTCGCTCAAGAATGGCTCGACACATCGACCTCAAAAAAACGTAGCGGGCGACGCATGCGTCGCCCGCGAAACGTGGGCGCCATGGCCGCCCTTCGACTTTGCTCAGGGTCACGCCATGGGCGTGATCGAAAGGCTTGTCGGCCATGCGTCTTTCAGAAAATAACCTTGTGGAGGACGGACTTTTTCCAAACACCCATGCCCCGCTGCCGTCATTCCCGCGCAGGCGGGAATCCAGGCGTCCAAAGGCGGTGGAACAAAAAAACTGGATTCCGGCTTCAAGCATGCCGGAATGACGTTGTGGGGGGGGTTGGGCGCGAAAAGGATCGTCACCCTGGAATGCTTTAATCCAGGGTCCAGGTCTTTCATGCGCTTTTCCTTCCGCTTTCGCTTTTCGCCGGACCAAGCCTTGGCAAAAAAACGTGGGGGCACGTTGCAACGTGCCCCCACAAACATCGGAAAAATTCCGAACCGTTAGCCAGCCGGCCTAAAAAAAACCTTTCAGGACGCGCCTTTTTTCTTGAGATAATCCCGGCAGGCCAGCCGGAGCGTGGTCACGGCCAAGCGCGCGCAGTGCATGTGTTCTTCCGGCAGGCCGCCCAGTTTCTCGGCCACGTCCCCGGCCTCGATCTCCAGGGCCCGGGCCACCGCCCGACCCTCGGCCAAATAGGTCACGGCCAGGGCGCAGGCCTGGGTAAAGCCGCAGCCGTCGGTTTCAAAGGCCGCCTCTTCAATGATCTCGTCCCGGATGCGCAGCCCGATGCGGATCTGGTCTCCGCAGGAGCCGCGCGGCGCGGCATACCCGTCCGGCGCGGGCATCAGCCCGGCCTGGTCCGGTGACGCGTCGGAGTTGAGCGTTTCCCAGGGCGTTGGTTTGGAGTCTCTTTCGTGGGCCATGGTTTCCTTTATCCCGTGATGATAAGCCATGCCGGGGGCGGTTCGCCGATCGCCCCGATGGCCGCAAAATCTTACTCCGTCCCCACGGGAGGGTCAAGCCCGCCGGGCCGCGGGTAGTGGGTTGGTTTGGGAAATTCCATACCCCCCTTCCTAGGAATTCCTGGGTCTTCGCGCTCACCGGGGTGACGTGTTTTCCCTTTTCCGTAGTTCGAAACGTCATTCCCGCTTCCGCGGGAATGACGAATTGGGCTTGGGTGGCGGTGAAAAACAGGTTGCCGTCGAATCGGGGCATTTGGCAAGGGAAACAACTGATACTAGTTTGCTGTCAAATATATAGTATTGATCCAATCGAAGTTGGTCATGGACCGGACTTGATCGGGATTCTGGATTAGATTTCGCGTGGCCCGGCAAAGGACATCTTCCACCTCGTCCAGGCTG
>Ga0209270_1001373_pt1 | contig 34461 bp, 34 predicted proteins | sample MTBAKSrepl1MetaG_FD_187456 | JGI IMG/M metagenome (GOLD analysis project Ga0209270, IMG submission 187456) | Enrichment culture microbial communities from Arthur Kill intertidal strait, New Jersey, USA, that are MTBE-degrading - MTBE-AKS1... | ecosystem: Environmental > Aquatic > Marine >...
GGGCGACGGACTGGTCGCCCAGATACCGGCCCTGATCATCTCGACCGCGGCCGGCGTGATCGTCAGCCGGGCGGCCAGCGAAATGAGCATGGGCAAGGAATTCGGGCGGCAGTTTACCTTGCAGCCCCAGGCCCTGGCCATTGCCGGAGGAATCATTGTCCTCTTCGGCCTTATGCCGGGCTTGCCCACTCTGCCTTTCGGACTTCTGGGGACGGTGGTGGCCTTTATCGGGTACATGACCATCAAACAGCAGCGGATAGCCGAGGAAAAAAAGGTTCAGGCCGCGGCCCGGGAGGTCAAAGCCCCGCCGCCTCCGCCGGAAAAGGTGGAAAACCTCCTGCCCTTGGACGTTTTGGAGCTCGAAGTGGGTTATGGTTTGATACCCCTGGTCGACGAGGAACAGGATGGCGAGCTCCTGGATCGCATTCGCTCGGTCCGCAGGCAGTTTGCCTTGGAAATGGGCTTCATCGTTCCGCCCATGCATGTTCGCGACAACCTGCAACTCAATCCGGCTGAGTACGCGGTGCTGATCAAAGGCATTGAAGTGGCTCGGACCGAACTGATATTGGGTCACCTTCTGGCCATGGACCCCGGTGATGCCAAGAAAAAAATCGACGGGATCGAGACGCGGGAGCCGGCTTTCAACCTCCCGGCCTTGTGGATTCCGGAAAAAAAGAAAGAAGAAGCCCAGTACGCCGGGTACACCGTGGTGGACCTGCCCACGATCATCGCCACGCACATCACCGAACTGATCAGGACTTACGCCGACGAGCTTCTCAGCCGTCAGGACGTCCAGAAATTGATCGATACGGCGGCTCAAACCAACAGCAAGGTGGTCGAGGAACTGACGCCCCACATGAATATCGGCCAAATCCAGAAAGTTCTGCAAAATTTGCTGCGCGAGCGGGTCTCCATCCGAGACCTTCAGTCAATCCTGGAGAACTTGGCCGATCACGCCGCACTGACCAAGGATGCGGACCTTTTGACCGAGTTCGTTCGGCAGAGGCTGGCCCGTTCGATTGTCCGGCAATATGAAACCCGGGAAGGACAACTGCCCCTCCTGACCCTGGGACAGGACATCGAGGACCTTCTGGCCAAATCCATTATCGAACCGGACCGGGGCAGCGCTTATTTATCGCTGGACCCCCAGGCCGGCCAGGCCATCTTGCGGGCCCTGAATAATTCCGTGGACGTCTTTATGAAAATGAATTACCAGCCGATCCTCCTTTGCTCGCCCATGGTTCGGCGGCACCTGCGCAAACTGACCGAACGCTTTCTGCCCAACCTGGTAATTTTATCCCATAGCGAGCTGATCCCGACGGTCAACCTGAAAGTCCTGGGTGAAGTGGGGCTGGCCGATGCGCATTAAACGTTTCCGGGCCAAGGATATGAAGACGGCCCTCCGGATGGTCAAGGAACAGATCGGACCCGAGGCGGTCATCCTGGCCACCCGGGAGATCAAGGACCCGTTGGATGCGACTATCTCCGTGGAAGTGACGGCCGGCATCGGTTATCACCCCGCCTTAAAGGAAAACCGGGCCCAGGCTGGCCCGAAAGCTGAAGACCAGTCTCGGGCAATTCCCGTCACCCCCAATATCGGACCGTTGTTTCAGGGCTTGGAGAACAACCTTGGTGAAATAAAAGAACTGCTGCTCGACTTGATTCATCGCTCCAGTCTTTCCGAAAAATTCAGGGATCACAAGAAGCTGTTTCGTCTTTATCAAGAGCTTCTTGAAGCGGAACTGGACCCGGCCATTGCTCGAGCTTTAGTGGAAAGGGTGGCTCGGGAAGAAAAGAGTGACGGGAACAACTTGAAAAAGGTTTTAACCAGGAAACTGGCCGGGATGATCAAAACCGGCCTCCCTTTGAATCAAGAAGTTTCAAGCCGGCCCCGGCGGCTGGCCCTGATCGGACCCAGCGGGGTGGGCAAGACCACCACCCTGGCCAAACTGGCCGCCCTGACCCGGGTCCGGCAACAAAAGAAAGTGGCTTTAATCAGTCTGGATGCTTATAGATTGGGCGCGGCCGAGCAGTTGAAGACGTATGCGCGCATTATGAGCTTGCCTCTCAGTATCGCTCAGGATAAAGAAGAATTCAGACAGGCCGTTGAATTATTTGACAACATGGACGTGGTCTTCATTGATACGTCCGGCCGGAGCCTGGCCGACCAGGAAACCCTGGCCGACCTGACGGAAGAGTTCAACCGTGTGGAAAATCTGTCTGTTCTCCTGGTCCTGTCGGCCTCGACCAAGGACCGGGACATGGCCGCCATGATTCGGCGGGTGCAGGGACTGCCGGTCGAGGCCTTGATCATATCCAAGGTGGATGAAACGGAACGATATGGCAATGTCATTAACAACCTGATAAAATTTAAGAAGCCGGTATCGTTTCTGACTAACGGCCAGAAAGTCCCCGAAGACCTCGTCCCGGCCACTCCAGAGGGTCTGGCCGAGCTTTTCACCGCTGGCGGCAACGGCCTCCGGAACTTGAACAGAGGAAGCGGATATGAGTCCTGAACCAAAAGCCAAGCCAATGGCTGCGGCCAAGTCAAAACCCATTCGAGTCATTGCCGTCACCAGCGGGAAAGGCGGGGTGGGCAAGACGAATGTGACGGTCAACCTGGCCGTGGTCCTGGCCAAGGAGGGCCGGAAAGTCATGATTTGGGACGCCGATCTCGGCCTGGCCAACATCGACATCCTTCTGGGACTGAAGACCGAGTTCAATATTCACCATCTTTTGGAAGGAAAAAAGACCCTTAGGGAAATACTGGTGGAGGGTCCGGCCGGCATCAAGATCATGCCGGCCAGCTCGGGCATCCAGGAGTTGGTCCATTTGGCCGAAGACCAGAAAATCAGGCTTTTGTCGGAATTGGACGACTTTGATGATGAACTTGATTTCCTGCTGGTGGATACCGGGGCCGGGATCAGTTCGAATGTGATGTATTTTAATCTGGCCGCCCAGGAACGAATCGTGGTCGTCACCCCGGAACCGACCTCGATTACGGACGCCTACGCCCTGATCAAAATAATGGCCACCAGGTACAATGAACGGCGATTTAAGATTTTGCCTAACATGGTTTCCGGCGACAGGGAAGCCAAAGCCGTCTTTTCTCTGTTAGCCGCCGTGGCCGACAAGCACCTGGATTCCATTTCTCTGGATTATCTCGGGTACATCCCCCGAGACGAAAAGTTGGTGCAGGCCGTCCTGAGACAAAAGACCATCGTTGAAGCCTTTCCGACTTCTTCGGCCAGCAAAAGTTTCAAAGAAGTGGCCAAAAAACTCTTGAAGCCCTCCCGAGACGCCTCCTTGGAAGGTGGCCTCAAGTTTTTCGGCCGGAGGATACTGAAGGTTTAGCCAATGGTTCCGGTCGGCAACACTAAAGGCTACCAGACAGCCGGCATCGGCTCTGATCCGGACCGGTTGGGATGGAACGGATTGACCAAGGAGCAACGGGCTCAATACATTGAAAAATATTCTCCCTTGATTCGTTTCGTCGCCGACCGCTTGGTCTCGCGGCTGCCCAGCCACATTTCCCGAGAAGACCTGATCAGCGCCGGAATTATCGGACTGATCGATGCGGTGGACAAGTTCGACCCGAAACGGGAAATCATGTTCAAGACTTATGCTGAATTCAGGATAAAAGGCGCCATGCTGGATGAACTCAGGTCCCTGGATTGGGTTCCCCGCTCGATCCGTAAGAAAAACAGTCTGGTGGAAAAGGCCTATCAAAGGCTGGAAGTCGAGCTCGGCCGACCCGCGACCGATGAGGAAATCTCAGCCTCTTTGGGTATCTCCATAAACGAATTCCATCATCTTCTCGACGAGGTCAAAACCATTTCGCTTTTGGACATCGAGACTTTTCGGGGGTCTGTCACCGACCATAACCGAAACGACCTTTTCGACCTGATGGCGGACGAAAGCGGACCGGACCCGTTGTCCATCCTGGGCCTCGAAGAAGCCAAGGCCGTGGTGGCCCAAGCCATTTCCAATCTGCCCGAGAAGGAAAGCCTTGTTATTTCCATGTATTACTATGATGAACTGACCATGAAGGAAATCGGCGAGATCATGGACTATACCGAGTCCCGCATCAGCCAGCTCCACACCAAGGCCCTTTTACGATTAAAGGCCCGGCTGCGTCATTATTTTGACAGCAAGGAAAAGTAAACCGAATTGGCCGGCGACGAAAAAAAATCCATTAAAGCCAACGTCCCCCTGAGTGGTGACGGGGACCAGGCCGACGGTTTTGACCTGAACAGCATGCCGAACTTGGAAGAGGCCCAGCTTGAAGCCGGGCGTCCTTTGCCTAAAAAGGTCGAGCTGGACATTGACGATATCTTCGCCGAGGAAGGCGAGAAGCCTGAGGAGACCCCGGAATCGGAACCGGAAAAGGAGACGGCGGCGGTTCTCGAAACCGAACCGCCTCCGCCCAAGTATGCCTTCTACAAGGTGGTTTTGTTGGGGGGCGCCGGAGTTCTGGTCCTGGCCGGACTGATCGCCCTGGTGATGTGGTTGGTCCCCGAAATCCAACCAGCCGGCGTCCGGCAATTGATCAAAGCTCCGGTCTCAATGGAACTCCAGCCTTTTATTATCAATTACCCGGACGAGCAAAGGGACACCATCATCAAATTGCGAGTCAGTTTATCTTTTTCCAACGCCCAGGCCCGGGAAGAGTTTTCCGGACGTCTTTTAACCATGCGGGACCTGCTTTTCAGGTACATGCAGGGACAGGGACCTATTGACCCGAAAAGTCAAGAGGCCAAGGACAAGCTTCGGGAAAACCTGATTCGATTAATCAGCGGAACCCTTAAAAAGGGAAAGATTAAAGACCTCCAGATTTTGGAATTTCTATTGGTGTAATCGAAAATGTCCGGACCGGTCCACATGAATCAGGTCATTTTCCAAACGCCGACCGTGGAAAAAATCCAACAGCCGGAGTTTCAGAATCCCGACCAAACTCAACGCCATGCCTCCGTCCAGGAACAGGCTCAACTGAGGGAAAAGACGGAAACGGTGCAGACGCCGGTGGAAGCGGAATCGGCCCGCTTTATCGAAAACGAGGGAAAAAGGCGGCGGGAGTCGAGACAAAAGAAAAGGCGGGCCGAAGATTTGGAGGAGCAGTCCCTGGAAGAAGGCGGGCCGCGAGCGGATGATGACCAAGGCGGCGGAATCGTAGACGTGGTCATCTGACCATAACCAAAAGGATTGAGACTTGATAGGCCTAGCGCCCTTGGAATTCTGGCTTTTTCTCCAGATCGGACTTGAAGCCCTCCTCATCGGGCTGATGGTGATCTTCCTTTTTCGTTTCAGACGTTCCAAAAATTTTGCGGGAAGGATTCCCGAGGAACTGACGACAACGATCAGCCGGTTTATTTCGGACTCGGAAAAACTCTCGAAGGAATTCACTGAAAATTTAAGGCAGAAAAAGGAAATCAGCCTGAATCTTCTTTTGAAACTTGAAAGAAAAATAAACGAAATGAACCGATTGCTGGAAAGAGCCGAACAGAATTTATCCCAGACCGGCGTGTCCCGGCCAGGCGGCCTGGAGCCGGACCAGAACAATCCGGCCACCCCGGAAAACCGGGCCCTGGTTCTAAAACTGGCCGGCCAGGGAATGGCCGTGGAAGAAATCGCCCGCCGCGCCCGCCTCCTCCGCGGAGAAGTCGAATTGATTCTGGACCTGGAAAAACAATTCAACCAGTAGATCATTGTCTTCACCCGACAGTCACGTCGGCTCTTTTGCCCGGATGATGCCGCGTAAAAACGGAAGGCCGCTCCTTTCAAAATACCCATTGGAGGAAACCGGACGAAGAAGGGTCGATTTTTTATGGTTCAAGCCTTTCAGCCGGAAGACGTTTTGGAAATATTTGACCGATCAAAAAGTCTGACTGTTTCGTCACCGCCCCCAACCGGGAGTGAAGATGATCCGGCCCTGGTCAAGGGCACCACGGTCCGGGCCAAGGTTTTGGAAGGGGCGGCCCCGGGCGAGGTCCAACTCAAAATCGGTGCCCGACTGGTCAAGGCCAGCCTGAGTCAATTTATTGAACCCGGCCGAGAGGTCAAGCTTTTCGTGGCGGAAACCGAACCCCGCCTGGTCCTGCAACTGATGGAGGAACCGCCGGCCGGTCGAGCTTCCGGCGTCGGACTCCAATCAAATCAGCCGCCTGCACCTGTAGAAAGGCTGCCGGTCTTGATGGCTCAAGTGCTGGACCTGCCGCGGGGCGACCGGATACGCCTGCGCATCACCGAAGCGCCTTCCTTGAAGAACGATCTCCCCCTAACTGACTTAAATCTTCTTTCAAAAATGGCCGCCGGACGGGAACTGACCGCCCGGCTGGTCCTGACCCGATTCGGTCCGGACCTCCGACCGGGACAGGAAGTGAAGTTCCTGATAACGGAAACCTCACCCACCCTGGTCCTGCAGGTCTTCAGTCCCATGACCGCCCAGCCTCCTTCCCTGCTCCGATCTCTTTCCGGTTATCTTGCCTTCCCGGACCAACTGGCCGCCGGCGCCGCCGACCTCCTGGCCGACTCCAACCTTGACCAAGGTCTGCCCCAGGCGATTCAAATCCGCCTGGCGGAACTGAGGGCCGTTTTGACCGGCCTTTCGCCTGGGCCCGGAGACCCGGATTCCGAGTTTTTAACCCGGCTGCTCCAATTCATTGGTTTGACCGGCGAGAGGTCGCCGGCCCAGGAAACCACCGCCCGTCTGCTCTCCGAAATACTTCGTCAGGCCGATCTGGGAAAAATAAAAGACAGCCCGTCCCTGCGCTCGCTGATTGAAGCCGCGGCCCGTTTTTATGAAGCAGTGGAAAAGATTCAATTAATTGATCAGCGCATCTTTCCGGCCGAACAGACCTTGCTTTTGTCTTTTCCATTATTTTGGCCTAACGCCGACGGCCGGGGGGAAATGACCCTCAAATGGACCCAACCGGGCAGTCAGGATGATCGGGCCAGAAATTACACCGTGACTTTTTTGCTTTTTTTGACCAAATTGGGCCGGATAAAAATTGAGATCTACATCCAAGGCAAGACAAAAGTCGACGCCCCGGGTCGGACCGTTCAAGGAGTCGTCTGGGCCGAAACCCGTCAAGTTCAAGCGGCCATACAGGCCGGGCTCGGTCGGCTGATCGACTCGTTGGAAGCCAAGGGTCTCAAGGTGACCAGACTCTCGACTCTGCTTTTCCCCCAAGACCAAGGACCGCCTGAGTCTTTGGCGGCCGAACTGCTGAGCGGGCGGGAAGGCTTAATCGACCTCAGGGTTTAAGCATGGACAAGGACACTCCCGACCACGGCGAAGCGATGATCACCGGTGAAGAAGCCGTGGCCCTGGCCTATGACCCGGCCGGGGGCGGCCTGCCCCTGGTGACGGCCAAAGGCCGGGGCGAGCTGGCCCGGGAATTGATCCGCCTGGCGGTTGAAAATAACATCCCCATCAAATATGATCCGGACCTGATCCAAGTTCTGTCGACCTTGGATATCGGACAGGCCATCCCGGAAGAAGTCTATGTGGCCGTGGCCGAGATTCTGGCCTTCATTTATTGGGTCAACCAGAATTTTTTCCCTGGAAGCGGCCCGGAGCCGGATTGATTCTCTGCTTTTAGTTTATGTTCCAATCGGTGCGGATAGGAGAAGCAAGGTATGCAATTGAAGATGTTGCTGGCGGTTTTCGGCAGCGTGTTTCTGGCTGAGCTTGGCGATAAGACCCAGTTGGCCACCCTCTGTTTCGCCGCGGACCGGGAGTGCAGCCCCTGGGGGGTATTTCTGGCCTCGTCGGCGGCTCTGGTTTGTTCATCCTTGCTGGCCGTCCTGGTCGGCAGTCAACTCAACCGCTTCATTTCCCCTCAATATTTGAAAATCGGCGCGGGCGCGGCCTTCATCCTCATCGGTATTTGGGTCCTCTGGGGGGGCCTTGAGGGCTTAACCCCCCGGTGATCGCGCCAAATCCCTACAAATTTAAAAATTTTTAAAAAAAGTTTAAAGTTTTACCCCAGCTTTGCCGAAAAGAAGCATGGAAAAGGCAAGTCCGTCCGTTCAAGGAGGCCGGGCAAGATGAAGGGAGTTCCCCTTTTTCCTGAAAACTAGGCAAATTTTTCTACAGACTTGCTTTAGATTTACCTGAAGCCTCCGCCTCCTCACGGTTTCCCGCCTGCTTTGTTTGGATATTCTCTCCTATTGGTCCGATCCGCCTTATAACTGATCATCTTTTTCCTGGTGGCATGTGATTTGCTCTTAAACGGTCCGACCACTGAACAAAGGTGAAAACGGCCCGATGAATATCAATCCCAGCCATGTTTATCGCACCACTGTCGGCAGCAAGGCCCAGGAACACCGTCTGAACGTTATCGCCAACAACCTGGCCAATATCAGCACGCCCGGATTTAAAAAGGACGTCCCGGTTTTTGAAGGTTTCATAATCAAAACCACGGCCACCCATTTCGCCCAAGGCGACATGGAGTATACCGGCAACCGGTTGAACCTGGCCCTCCAAGGACCGGGGTTTTTCCAGATAGAAACCCCCAACGGCCTGCGTTACACCCGCAACGGTTCTTTCACTTTGTCCTCCGAGGGCCGGATGGTCACCCTGGAAGGCCACCCTGTCCTGGGCGGTGGGGTCATTCCGTCCAACGTAAGTGATCTGAACATCTCCGAAGAAGGCGTCATTTACGCTGACGGGGTTGAGGTCGGCCGTCTGGAGATGGTTGAATTCGAGGATGTGAACGTTCTGATCAAGGAAGGGTACAACAACTTCAAAACCAGAACCGAAGGGATCACCGGCCAGGCGGCCGAGGAGACGACGGTGGAACAAGGTTATCTGGAAAGATCGAACGTAAATCCCGTGGAAATGTCCGTGCAGCTCATTGACACGGTCAGAACTTATGAGGCTTTTCAAAAGGTTATTTTGTCATTCGAAGAAGCGGACCAGAAAAGCATTAACGAAGTCGGACGACTCGCCTAACGGAATCTTGAGGAGGGAAACAGAGAATGATCAGAGGGTTATGGACGGCGGCCACCGGCATGACCGCCCAGCAGCTCAATCTCGATGTCATCGCCCACAACCTGGCCAATGTGAATACGACCGGTTTTAAAAAGAGCCGGGCCGAGTTTCAGGACCTGCTTTATCAGACTCATCGTTTTCCGGGCACGGAGACTGCGGGCGGCCAGCAGATTCCGGTGGGTATTCAGGTGGGCATGGGGACCAGACCAATCGCCGTGGAGAAGCTGTTCACTCAAGGAGATTATGTTCAGACCCAAAGCCAGCTCGACCTGGCCATCGAAGGTGAAGGCTTTTTCGCCATTTTGAGAAACGGCGAAGAGCTTTACACCCGGACCGGGGCCTTCAAGCTGGACAGCAACGGGACCATCGTGGACGCCGAAGGAAATCCTCTCCAGCCGGAATTCGTCGTCCCGGCCGACGCAGTCGAGGTGGCCATCGATTCAGGCGGCAACATCACCGCCCTGGACCAGGCCGGCAACGAGCTGGCCACGGGCAGAATCACCCTGGTTCGCTTCGTCAATCCCGGCGGTCTGTTCGCTCTGGGCAAGAACTTGTACCGGCCCACGGCCGCTTCCGGGGACCCGGTCGAGGGCAATCCCGGTGAAGAGGGCTACGGAACCATCGCCCAAGGCTTCCAGGAAATGTCCAATGTGGACGTGGTCACGGAAATGGTCCAGATGATCGTGGCCCAGCGGGCTTACGAGATCAACTCCAAGGCTATTCAGACCGCCGATGAAATGCTCAATATCGCCAACAATGTCAAGCGTTAAGACCTGGAAATGTCCGGCCCGGCCCTTAAAACGAGAGAAATGCCAACCATCCTGAACGGGATTTTGGTCCTGCTCCAGTTCGGGATTCTTGTTTGGACCAGTTTGGCTTGGGGAGCCGATATTTCAGCCGTTTTCCACCCCCACGCTTCGGTCCGGGGCGAGGAGGTCTTTTTCCGGGATTTGGCGCGACTGACCGGACCGGACTCCGCCTTGAAAAATGACCTGGGCGGGATTTTTATCACCAAAGCGCCTCCGCCGGGACAAGATACGACCATCCGACAAGCCTATTTGGAATTCCGGCTGCGTTCTTCCGGTCTGCCTTTGGATCAAATCGACTTGAACCTGCCCGAGCAGACCGTCGTGTCCCGGGAGTCCCAAGGCGTTGACGAAAAATGGATTCGGCGGATTTTCACCGCTTATCTTCAGGAAACCGAGCCTTATAAGAGCGGGCAGTGGGAACTGATCAGCCTCCGCACCGGTTCATTACCAACTCTTCCGGCCGGTGAACTCACTTACAAAATAATGCCCAAACCTTCGTCCAATCCGAGCTATCTGAACGCGGCGCTTTATCTTCTGGTGGACGGGAAAGAGGCCGGGCGGATTCGAGTCGCCGGGCGCATTAATCTGTTCGTCCAAACGGTCATAGCGGCTCAGCGGATGGATCGAGGCCATCGAATCGGTCCGGACGACGTCAAACCGGCCCGAATCAGCCTGGCCCGAACCAGTCGTCCCGGTCTGACCGACCCCAGGGAAGCCATCGGCTTGACCACCAGGCGCATGATTCAGCCGGGCCAGCCGATCCTGGCCGAGGACCTGATTAAAGCGGCCGTGGTGGAGAAAGGAGACCTGGTGACCATCGTGGCCCACTCCGGAACCTTGCGGGTCAGCACGACCGGACAGGCCAAAGACGACGGAGCCGTGGGCGACAACATCCCCGTGCTCAACCTGAGCAGTAAAAAAATGATCACCGCCGAAGTAATCGGGCCGGACACCGTTCAAGTGATTTTTTAGCTTCCAGGAGATTTAAATGAATAAACTTATTTTGCTTTTAATCTCAACAGTCTTGGTCGCCGCTCTTTTGACCGGGTGCGCCGACCGGATCATCAGCCAGCCCAGCCCGGCCGCAGATCATGAGGCGGCCCTGCGTACGCCGCCGGCTCAGATTTACCCGCCCCCGGCGCCAAAAACCGAGGGCGCCATTTTTTCCGACGACGCCCGGGTCAATCTTTACGCCGACCTCCGAGCCAGAAACATCGGCGACATCATTACCATCAACGTCGTCGAATCCTCAGCCGCTTCCAAAGAAGCCAGAACACAGTTGGGCCGGGAAAACGAGGTGAATGCGGGCATAAGCGCTCTCCTGGGCTATCAGACGGAAATCCCCTCCAATTCGGCCAGCGTTCAGCCGTCGGCCATGATCGGGGCCAAATACGAGTCGGACTTCAAGGGCTCGGGCAAAACCAGCCGCAAGGAGACCATGACCGCTCAAATTTCCGCCAGGATCATCCAGGTTCTGCCCAACGACAACCTGGTCATCCGGGGGTCCAGGGAAATCAAGGTCAACAATGAAAGCCAGTTCATAATTATTCAGGGCGTAATCCGGCCCGCGGACATTTCACCCGATAACACCGTGCTGTCAAGTTACATCGCCGACGCCAAGATCGATTACACCGGCCGAGGAGACGTCAGCAACAAGCAGCGGCCCGGCTGGCTGGCCAGGCTGTTGGACTATATCTGGCCGTTTTAAAAAAGCTGAAGTGGTGTTTTCATGAAGACCCGAAGACTCTTCCTCATCCTTCAAGCCGCCCTCCTGATGGCGGTCTGGTCTGCTCCGGCCCAGGCCGTTAGACTTAAAGACATAGCCACCTTCGAAGGGGTCCGGCCCAATCAGATCATCGGGTACGGCCTGGTCGTCGGTCTGAACGGGACCGGCGACAAGACCGGGACCAAGTTCACCACCCAGAGTCTGGTCAACATGCTCAAAAGAATGGGCATCAATGTCCCGCCTGATCAGGTGCGGGTGAAAAACGTGGCCGCGGTCATGGTCACGGCTGATCTGCCGCCCTTTGTCAAATCCGGAAGCAAGATCGATGTGTTGGTCTCTTCGACTGGAGACGCCGGGAGCCTCCAAGGGGGCACCTTGTTAGCCACGCCTCTTTTTGGAGTGGATCAGAAGACTTACGCCATGGCCCAGGGGCCGGTCAGTATCGGCGGCTTTGCGGTGAGCGGGGCCGCCGGCGGCGGAGTTCAAAAAAACCACCCCACCGTGGGCCGGATCGTCCAGGGAGCGACCGTCGAGCGGGAAGTGCCCATCCGCTGGTCGGACAAGACGGAAATGACCATAAAATTGAACCGGCCGGACTTCACCACGGCCATGCGCACGGCCGAGATCATCAACCAACAGATGCCCTTGGCCGAGGCCAGGCCCTTGGACGCCAGCACGATTCAATTCAATGTTCCGGAAGAAATGAGGGACAACCTGGCCGTGATGGTGGCCAACATGGAAAACATCCAGGTCCAACCGGACGCGGTGGCCAAGATCATCATCGATGAACGCACCGGCACCGTGGTCATCGGCGAGAACGTGCATATTTCGCCGGTGGCCGTGGCTCATGGAAGCTTGTCCATTCAGGTGCGAGAGACCGCGCAGGTCTCCCAGCCTCCGCCTCTGGCCGGACCGGGCGCTCGGACGGTGGTCACCCCGGAAACCCAGGTTCAGGTCCAGGAGGAATCCCGGCAATTGCTCCTGGTTTCGCCGGGACCGACCATCAGTGATTTGGTCAAGGCCTTGAACGCCATCGGGGTGACCCCCCGGGATTTGATCATGATCTTCCAGGCCATCAAGGCCGCCGGAGCTCTTCATGCTGAACTGGAGATAATCTGAATAATGGAGCTATTTATCGACAAAATCGAACCAAGCCTTAAAACCTGCACCGGCCAGGTCCAACCGGGCCGCTCGCTTGGGGAAAAGAGCGCCGCCGACCAATCGGACCTCGCGCGTTTGGAAGAAATAAAAGAATCCTGTGCGGAAATCGAGTCCCTGTTTTTAAGCCTGCTTTTCAAAACCATGCGCCGGACGGTCCCCAAGGACGGCCTTTTCCAGAGTTCTTTCGGTCAGGATGTTTTCGATACGATGTTTGACCAGCAAGTCTCCATTCTTCTGTCCCGAAGCGGGGGGATCGGTCTTGGCCAGATCGTCTTCAACCAGATGGTCGAACAAAAAGAATTGGAGCAACTTGACAAACAAAACATCAATTTAAAGGCACTGCCCTACAAGAGAATCATTCCGGCCGGCCTGGCCGGAAGCGTATATGCAGTCACTAATGGCGCATCCCCAAACAGGGCGGCCGCCGGACTCCGAAGACCGTCTTCTCAGGGGTCTGAGCCGTCCAGTCGCCCATCGGCAAGGAATGAAGGTCTCACTTTTTGAATGATCCGTTTTGGTTAAGAGGTTAGGCTATGGAACAGCAATTGAATGAATTGACGAATCTCCTGGGACTACACCTGACTCATTATCAAGAACTCAATGCCCTGCTCGAAAAGGAACAAGCCGCGCTGATAGAATTGGAGTTCGAGCGCCTCCAGGAGGTGACCAAGGCCAAGGAAACCACGGTTCTGGCGATCAGCGACCTGATCCCCATGTTGACTCTGGGCATAAAAAAGGCGGCTTCTTGTCTTGGGTTGGCCGAAGATCCCCTGCCTAGCTTAAGCGAAATTTCCGGCGCGGCGCCTCAGCCTTGGTCCAGCCAGTTGAATCGGGCCGGTCTGGCCCTGGCTCGTCTCAGAAAAAACGCGGTTCGCCACAATGAAGCCAATCGTAGCTTTGTCCAGGAAGCCCTGGACTTGGTGTCGGGATCAATCGCCATTCTAACTGGCGCGGCCATGGTCCACCAGGAAGGCTATCGGTCCAACGGTCAAAGGATCATTGCCGCCGCGGCCGGACCCGCCAGACTCAGCAGGGAGGTTTGACGGTGACCCTGATTTCTTCTTTCTCCATCGGACTTAGGGGGATTCAGGTGGCCCAGGCGGCCATGGAGATCATTTCCCACAATATCGCCAACGTCAACACCGAAGGATTTTCCAGGCAAAGACTGAATCTGTCCACCACCATCCCTTTCCCCAGCCGCTGGGGACCTCTGGGCTCGGGCGTGGACGGCGACAATATCATCCGAATATATGACCAGTATATCACCCGCAATTTAGCCGAAAAAAGTTCCCTGCTGGCCAAATACGAAGGGCAAAAAGTGAGCATGGATTTTTTGGAATCCATCTTCAACGAGGCCTCGGGCAATGGAATAAACGAGGCCTTGTCCGAATTCTGGACGGCTTGGCAGGACTTGGCCAACAACCCGGAAGGCAATCCGGAAAGAACGAATTTGCTGGAAAAAACCACCACCCTGACCTCATCAATCAACCTGATGCGTACGGACATGGACGCCTTAAAGACGGACCTCAACTCCCGTTTGAGCGAAGCCATTATTCAGGTCAACGCCCTGGCCGAGGAAATAGCCGTCATCAACAGCAAAATCGTTTCTTTGGAGGCCAATAAGCTTCAACAGGCCAATGACTTGCGTGACCAGAGGGACAAACTCCTGGGTGAACTGTCTGAATTCATGGACATAAACTATTTCGAGGACCCGGCCACCGGGAGCATCTCCGTATTGACGCCGAAAGGAACCCCTTTGGTGGAAGGCCAGACCTGCTGGTCATTGAAAGCTCGGTCGGACCAGGCCGGCGATATTCACATCTATTGGCAACGGGGCAACGGGGGCGAAGTCGATATCACCGAAAACATCGCCAACGGCAAGATCGGAGGCTGGCTGGAATTGCGGGACGAAATGTTGGACTCTTTCTATGACCAGTTTGACGCTTTTACTCAAGGACTGATCAAGGAAATCAACCGCCAGCATACTCAAGGCGTGGGTCTGAACCGGTTCAGCGACCTGACCAGCACTTACGACATTTCCGCATACGCCCGTTATGAAACGGAGCTGGACGGTGAGAATAACGACATCGTATTTACGGCCTTGAGCCCCGATGAGGCGGGAGACAAGATCAGAATAGAATACGTCGACCCGGGCGTGCCCAGCAGTCCTTTGTCCGTGGCCACGGCCACGGACCCGCTGACCGGAATCAAGACGATCACCGTGAACCTGGCCACTAATGCGGCCAATCGCATCGTGACCAGGGCTGAGGAGATAGTCGAGGCGGTCAATAATCACGCCACGGCCGGGACCTGGGTTGAAGCCGTCCTGGCTCCTGATAACAGCGGGAAAGGCGTGGTCGGCGAGATGACGCCTCCGGTTTCTTTGAATCGGCATCTCAGCAACCTGCTCGAGTTCGGGGAAGAAATCGAGTCAGGCTCATTCAATCTGATCGTCTATGACTCACAGGGCAACCCCATAGTCAGCAGCATCATGATCAATCCCGACGACACCCGGGAGGACATCATCGACCAGATCAACAACATCGACCATTTAACGGCCACGATTCAAGTGGAGACCGGAGGCAACTACATCCGCATTAAATCCGACCCGGGATATGATTTCGCTTTCGCCAACGACACTTCAGGGGCCCTCCTGGCCCTGGGGTTGAATACCTTTTTCGAGGGTTACGACACCCAGACCATTAAAATAAACGACGTGATCGAAAATGACCACACTCTGATCGCCGCCGGCCGGATCGACGAAAACGGCCTGATTCAAACGGGCGACAATACCAATGCTTTAGATATAGCCGACATCAAGGACCAAAAATTTTCCTTTCCCGGCCTTGAAGGCACCATTTCCGACGCCTACAACACCCTGGCCGCCGACATCGGGGCCTCCACCCGCACCATCACCAGTCGTCATGACTTCAACGCCTATTTAGTCGACCAGCTCCAAGCCCAGCGGGATCAGGTCTCAGCCGTATCCTTGGACGAAGAAATAGCTGAGTTGATGAAGTTTCAATACGCGTTTCAGGCCGCGGCCAAAATCATTTCAATATGCGACGAACTGCTTCAGACTGTTCTGAACATGAAGTAGAATAAAAAGGTCGTCATGATCTATCGCACTTCGCTTAAAACGCTTTTCCAAAGCATAAACACCAATTTGAACCGGCTGACCTGGGAAATGGCCCGCCTCAATAACTCGATCGCCACCGGCAAGCGGGTGAACAAGCCCTCGGACGACCCTTCCGGCGGGGCCCTGATTTTGAGCATGCGCTCGGTACTGGCCGATGTCAAGCAGTACAACAAAAACGTGGCCCTGGCCGACGACTGGCTCAAACAAACTGAATCCGTCCTTCAGAACATGAAGAATGTGGTCCAACAGGCTAATGTCCTGACCGAACAGATGGCCACGGATACCTATCGCGAGGAAAACCTGGATGTGGCCGCCCAGGAGGTGGCCGGTCTGATCGAGTCCCTGATCAAAATGGGCAACACTAGGAGCGGGGATCGGTACATTTTTTCCGGACAAAAAACCGAAATCCAGCCTTTCACAAACGAATTGACCATCCATGACCCTCTGGCCGACTTGAACAACTCAACCGATTTCACCGGACAGGTCTTGTCTCTGCCCGCCCAGCTCCGGCAATACAATCCCCTGCCCGACGTCCCGCCCCAAACCAAGGTCTTCATGATCGAAGTAACCACGGCCGGGGGCGTGGGCGGGGATTCGCTATCCCGGGTGACTATTGATCCGCCGGGCAACCATAATGGTGTTTTGTTTAAAGCGGCGGCCTCGGGCACGGCCGGCGACGGCGTCCAGATTCGTTATGTCAATCCCGGAGCCGGGTACGGTCCACCCACGGACGTCACCGTGGCCGGTAATCAGATCACGGTCAATTTGGAGACCGATGGGGCGGGCAATATTGTGGCCACGGCCCAGGACGTCATCGATGCTGTAAACGGAAACCCGGCGGCCAGCGCCCTGGTCTCCGCCGAACTGGCGCCGGGAAATTCCGGTAATGGCCTGGTTACGGTCACCTCGGGTCTGCCGGGAGCCGATGGCGCCGGATATTTCAGCACTTCCGGCGGTCTGGACGGAGCGGCCGCCTTCAGGGTTTCGGAAGACGGCGGGTTGACTTGGGGTCCTGATGACGCTTTCACGGCCGGCGCCACCGCCGTCAGCATTTGGAATGTAAAACTTGGTCATTCGACCCTGACCACCAACTTGATCGGAATCAATAATGATCTGCAATTCACGGCCACCGCTCCGGGCGAGTCCGGCGACGGTATCCAGGTTGAATTCGTCAATCCCGGGCCAGGTTACGGTCCGCCCACGGACGTGACCGTGGTCGACGACCGGATCACGGTCAATCTGGAGACCGACGCCGCCGGCAACATCGTAGCCACGGCCGCGGACGTGATGAACGCGATCAATGCCCATCCCGTGGCTAAAAACATGGTCACCGCCTCCCTGGTCGACCCCAAGAACGGCGGCTTGGGGGTGGTCACAGAGATGGGCTTGACCAACCTGGCCAACGGAAATGAGGACGTGGCCGCCCTGGGTCACGCCAGCTTGACCACCGGCTTTTCGAGCGCCAGCCAGAATATCAAGTTCACCGCCGCGGCCCACGGCGTGGCCGGCAACGCCGTTCAAATCGAGTACCTGGACCCGGGCGCCCCCGGTTCGCCGCTGAGCGTCGTGGTTGTCGGAAATCAAATCACCATCAACCTGGAGACCGACGCCGACGGCGAGATCGTCTCCACGGCCCAAGACGTCATTAACGCCATCAGGAGCCATACCGGTCCGCCCGACGCTTCGGACCTGGTCACGGCCGCCTTGGTCGACTACGAAGCGGGAGGGGAAAGCGTGGTCGAACCCATGGCCTCGACCTATCTATCCGGCGGGGATGACAGCCTGACCGGCGATCAAAACGTTCAATTGTTTTTCACCGACGACGGATCGCCCTTGCAGCTCGGCGACCGATTTTCCATGGAAGTCAGCTATTACCAGGGCGACGACCAGGATTTGTTCGTCAACGCCGCTCAAGGCAGCCGGGTCAAAATGAACGTCACCGGTCAGGAAGCCCTGGGGTCGGCGGGAAGTTCAAACAACATTCTGGACACCCTGGCCCGGCTGAAATTCGCGCTGGAACAGCACGACACAAAAAAAGTGGCCGAGGAGCTGCCTCGTCTGGACGAGGCCCTGGACCAACTTACTTCCCAAATGTCTTATATCGGGGTCCGTTTGGTTCGGAATCAATTCACTTACAATATTCTGGAAAGCGTTGAACTCAGTTCCACCGAGAGGATGTCCCAGATCGAAGACCTGGATTTGACCGAAGCGGTAACGGAACTCCAGACCAAACAGATGGCCTATCAGGCCGTTCTGGCCTCAACTTCACTGATCACCAAACTCTCCCTGGTCGATTATCTGACCTAGTAAATCATTTTTCGGAACGCCCTGGCTAAAACTGGAGACTCCTTTAGAGGGAGAGGGGTCCCCGCGTCAACGAGCTGAAAAAAATAGCTTTGTGCTGAGTGTTGTTTTGGCCGTGAAACCGGCAAGACGAGAGATATGTCTTGATTCAAGACGAGTAAAACCAACATGCTCCGGAGACCGACGCCTCCGAAGCATGTTGATTCTCGTCAGTTTAGGAAAGAAGGGTCAAGGCTAGCTGGCTGACGGAGTTGGCCTGGGCCAGCATGGCCGTGGCCGCCTGGGCCAGGATGTTGTTCCGGGTGAATTCGGTCATTTCTATGGCCACGTCCACGTCGGAAATGCGGGACTCGGCGGCCTGGAGGTTTTCGGCCTGGATGCTGAGTTGAGTCATGGTGTTTTCCAGACGGTTCTGCAAGGCGCCCAGGCTGGCCCGGATGATGTCTTTCCTCAGAATGGCGTCGTCCAAAGCCGCCAAGGCGTCTTGGGCCTGGGATTGGGTCCTGATCTCGGCCCCGTCCCAAGTGGCCGCGCCGGAAGCATTTTGAGTCTCCTCCCAGTCGGCCGCCTCGTAGTTGGTCAGATTCTGACCCCAACCGCTGGTGTAACTGTAAGCCGTGATCTGGTCGAAATCCATGACCCAAATGTCGTAGTCCTCCGACCGGTTGGTCCCCAAGACCTGCAACTGAAAAGTCGTCCCGTTGTCATAGGCCTCGGCCGTGATCCAGCTCGTGCCGCCCATCGAGAAATTGCCGGAATCCGCCGAAGTCCCGGTGACCAGGTCCACGAACTCATAGTCCGTACTGGCCCCGCTCTCCTTGAACTCAATGGTGTTGCCCGTGGTCCCGGGCGTCTTGGAGAACAACATCACCGAGTCGGCGTCCACCCTGACGGCGAAAGTGTCCGCGCTGGTATACAGGTTGAAGGCGCTGGTGAAGGCTGAAGCTATGTTGGCCGCCGCGCTCACGTTGACCTTGACCTCGGCGTCGTCCGCCGTCGAGGCTGAGTTGGCGGTGAAGTGGAACAGAACCGTGGTGTTGCCCACGACCACTTCCTGCTGGGTGACCGAAGTGTTGGTGATGGCCGTAGCGGCGCTGCTGGCGAAGTTGATGAGTATCCGGGAGGCCGCCCCCTGGTTGATCAGGTCGATGATGTCCTGGAGACTGTCCCCGCTGTTGGCCTCGTAAATGCCCACCAGGTTGGAGGGGTTGCTCATGGCCGCCCCGCTGGTCTGGCCCATCTGGTCGTTGCCGTCCACGTTGTACCAGAAAGACAGGTACTTGTCATCGGCCGTCGAGATGGTGCTGGTCAAGGCCGAAGCGGTGGTCTGCACGGTCCAGACGTCCTCGTCCCCGGCCCCGCCGACCTGGAGGCCGCTCCGGGTCGTGGCTCGAACATCCCCGATCTGGACAAAATAATAGTCCTCGGTGGCACTGTTGCCGGTGCCGAAATGTATTTTCAGACCGCTGTTATCATGGAAGGTACTCAAACTTCCGTTCAGAAGTTTGGTCTGATTAAAGTCGGTGGCATTGGCGATCCGGTCGATTTCGTCGGCCATGGCCTGGTATTCCGAGTCCATGATCTCGCGCTGGGCCGTGGTGTAAGTGCCGGTGGCCGCCTGCTCGGCCAGCTCTTTCATACGGGTCAGCTTTTCGTCGATGACCGAAAGAGCGCCCTCGGCCGTCTGGATCATGGAAATACCGTCGGCCGCGTTACGGATTCCTTGCCCGATAACCTTGATGTCCGCCCGCATCAATTCCCGAATGGCCAGTCCGGCGGCGTCGTCGCCGGCGGAGTTGATCCGCAGGCCCGAAGACAGCCTTTGGGTTGACCTGGCCAGACGGCTGTAAATCGCCCCCAGGTTGCGGGCCGCGTTCATGGCCATCATATTGTGGTTGATAATCAGACTCATGGCTAACCTCCTTGCTCGCTGCCCCAAAAGTTATTTAATTATTGACGCAACCCTGCAGAAAAGCGTCCAGGTCCGCAGGGCGGACAAACCGACTCAGATAGTTGGCGGCCATAACCCTGCTCTGACTCAAGCCGTGAGTCAGTCCTCCGAAATAGGCTGTTTCGGGATCGAAAAACAGGCCCGGATCGTCTTTCCGATTTTGGTTATTAAGCATCATCTTTTTCATTATGGCCTCCTCCGGCTAGATTATAAGTAAATTGATTTCGAGCTTGTTTTATTCTTCTTATCGGTCTTTAGTAAAAATACTTAAAAGATTTCTTAATAAATTTATATTTTTTTTAAATTCACTCTATTTTAATTGATATTTCATAAAAGCTTTCGTCGGGATAAGCATTATATTTGCGAAAAAATCATGGGAGTGTTCCCTGCGTCGCCTAACAGTCAATCTTTATTAGTTCCAGGTTCAAAATATGTAATCCGGTTTATTCTCTTTGCTAAAAGACTTATCGACTTTTCATAAAAATTCTTTAACTTTTTTTGATGATTTTTACTTTTAGTTAAAAACCCAAAATATTGTGGTCCAGCAACTCAAGCATCCTAATTGGACGATGAAGGCGAAGACCGCGTGGTCTATCTCCAGCCGACCCGTCCTCAAATAACACCCGCCCTGACTGAGCAAATAATCAAAAGATCAGGGGCGGTTCGGGCTTTTTCTTTAAAAACGGGGGAAAGTTGTGGTATAAATGTAATCAACCATCAGGCTGCGGGGAGGCCCGATTTGCTCATCTTGACCCGGAAGATCGGCGAAACCATTGCCATCGGTGATGACGTAAAGGTCCAGATCATCGACATCAAGGGGAAACAGGTGCGGCTGGGCATCGAGGCCCCGACCGAGACGGCCGTGCATCGGGAAGAAGTCTACCGGCGCATCCGGGAACAAAACCGGCAAGCGGCCGGACTGTCCCCGTCGGACTTGTCCAAACTAGCTGAAATATGGATGGAAAACAAGCCTTAGACCGGAGCTGAAGTTTGAAGGTCTTAACCAGTCGTTTCGGAGAATTGGCTATTGATCCCCAGGCCGTTATTGAGGTCCCGCGGGGACTGATCGGGTTTCCGGACCAAAAACGTTTCATCATCATCCAACACAAACCCCAGTCACCTTTTTATTGGTTGCAAGCCCTGGATACCCCGGACCTGGCTTTTGTCATCATCGACCCTCTGGTCTTCAAACCCGATTACCAAGTGCCTTTGTCCAGGTTTGTTCTTGAGGAATTAAAGGCGGATCGGCCCGAGGAGGTGGCGATTTACGTCATTATTACGATTCCGCCGGGACATCCCGAAAAAATGACGGCCAACCTCTTGGGACCGCTGGTGATTAATTCACAAACCAGGCTGGCCCGGCAACTGGTCCTCGATGAAAACCGGTACTCCCATCAGTTTCCGGTCGTGCCCCCAAAGGATCGAGAAACGGAGCCCGGCCCCAAAAAATAAAAACGTTCGGTTTCATTGGACACAAGGCCTGGTCGGGAGAGGGTCCGGCGGTAAGCAATAATGGAAGTATGGACCCGGCCGGCGGGCGCTGGGTGAAAAAAACCGGGGCGGTCCCCGGTTTTATCGAAAAAACAAATAGTTAAAAATCAAATGGATTCATCCAGATGATTCAACAGTATTTTACCGGCTAATGCTTCTGGTTTAACCTCGTATTTGCCTTGGGCCAAGTCGGCCTTGACCGTTTCAATCTTTTCGGTTCTGACCTTGGGAGCGGCTTCGACCAATTCCCTGATCCGGGCGATCTCCCGCGACCGTTCCGAAAGTTGGACCCTGTCACCCCCTCCTTCAGCCGGAGGGTGGGCCGGAGTATCCGGTGCGTTTTTATTTTCGGTCCCCCGTTTGGTTTCACCCACATAAGAACTTACCTTTGACCCGGAAATATAATCATTCACCTTCATACCGCGCTCCTTTTAACATGGTGCGGTCGACCGCTTGGCGGGTTATTTCCACCAGACGATTGTATAAACGTTCCGATTCCTCCCGGTCGAGGTTCTTGACGATTTCTCCTCGCTCCGGATCGACCACATGAAAGGAAAAAACGCCGCCGGACCGATCATAAGTCACCCGTAAAGGCTGTCCATATTCTCGACTCAAAGCGGAAAGCGCCTCTTTTTCGGCGCCATCTTTTTTTTCACTCTGGGCGGCCAAGCGAAAAATGATTTCGGCGGCCACGCGTCCGACCACTTGTTGACGTTTTGATTCCGGCGATATTCTTGATTTTTCCTCTATCGATCCGGATTCCGGGGTCTGGATGCGGGCCAATCTGTCTCCTCGACGCAACTGCTTGCCGTAGGTGCGCAAAACATTGTGAATTTGATGAGGCGAAATGGTCATTCGTCGGTTCCACCTCTACACTTTGATTATCGGCACCCCGGATGGAAAACTTTAGACTAAAGGCCATACCCTTCCCTTTTAAATATATATTTTAAAGGGTGACGAGCAAAGATCAAGCCAAATTCTTTACAATTGTTTAGGATTTTTGGCCTGGTGCCAGGCCCAGGTCAGAGCCAGGCCCTGGACAAGAGAGATTTCGGCCTTAAATGACAAATATTTTAAAGCCTTATCCGTTTGGGCCCTGGAGGCGTAGGTATCGCCTGGTCGCGGCGATTTATAAACAGGGTTAATCGGCACCCCGATTATTTCGGCCAGGGAGGCCAGCATTTCGTTCAGAGTCACGGACAGGCCTGTTCCGATATTTAAGGCCTGACCCGCCGGGCCCGGGGCTTCGGCCGCCAAAAAATTGGCCCTGACCACGTCATCAATATAAATAAAGTCCCGGCTCTGTCCGCCGTCACCGAAGATCACCGGCTGGAGACCCTGGCTGAGTCGGTCCAAAAAGATTGAAATGACGCCGGAATAAGGCGAAGCCGGGTCCTGCCGCGGTCCGAACACGTTGAAATAGCGCAAAGATACAGCTTCCAGGCCATAAAGGTCGTTGAAAACAGTCGCGTAATGTTCACCTAAAAGTTTGTGGGCCGCGTAAGGACTGTTGGGTTCCGGGGTCAGGGTTTCGTGGTGAGGCGGGGGGTGATGATCGCCATAGACGGCGGAAGAGCTGGCATAGACAATCCGTTTCACCTCGTGGTCACGCGCGGCCAGAAAGACGTTCAAGGAACCCAGGTCATTGATCTCCGCGCTTTGCCGGGGGTCCTCGACCGTCAAGGGGACCGCGGTCAAGGCCGCTTGATGAAAAATTAAGTCCTGTCCCCGGCTGAGGTCGTGAACCAGGCTCCGGTCCCGGATATCGCCCTGGACAAACCGAACATCCGGCAGACAGGCCGCCAGGTTCTCCAGACGGCCGGTGGACAGGTCGTCCAACACGACCACCTCCCAACCTCGCCGCAAGGCCTCCTCGACTAGATAAGAGCCGATAAAACCGGCGCCTCCGGTAATCAGGCAGCGAATGATGGTCCTCCAGGTCCGGCCAACAGGTGTTAAGCCAGATTAACAGACCGGGCCGTCGGCGTCCATCATTCTTTCCGGGGCCGGGTGAGAAAAAATTTCCTTCGGGCCGTAATTATTAAGGAAATTTAGGAGCAAGACTGAAAGAAGTTTGTAAGGCTCTAGTTTTAAATGATTTTTTACTCGAACTTTCGACGAGGCCTTGGCCTCGATATTGCTAAGATAAACAACGAAATAAAAGATTTGAGGTTTAATTTCGATGCTAAAGGCCTAAAAAGATTGGCCGAATGGGAACAAAAGCAATGAGCGGACAAGTGAGGCACGGCGGTCGGAAGAGCCGCTTTGGCCGTCAAGGATCATGGCCGGGCCGGTCTAGTCAATTTATTGACGAATTTCCTTGGGAAACCTTGATAATAAACGACAATAATCTGACTGGTTCGAGGCCGGTCATGGAAACCGGTCCATTCTCACCGCGCTGGGTCAACCTGATTTCCACCCGGACGGCTGTTCAGGAGGATTATTCCTGGTGAAAATCGTGGCCGCCATCCTGGCCAGGGTCGAGTCGCCGGACTCGCCGAATCATCTTTTGCCCCGGCGAGCCTTGTTCGTGATTCACGGCAAGACCGTTCTGGAATGGATAGCGGAGAAACTTCGCAGGTCAAGCCAAATAAGCCGGGTGATAGTTGCCGTGGGCGATTCCGTTGAGGACGGAGAAATAATCGAGCTGGCCCGAAGAATCGGTTTGGGCGTGTATGCCGGTTATCCGGACAGCGTCCTGGACAGACTGCACCTGGTAGCCAAGGAAGAAGGGGCGGACCACATCGTTCGGGTCAACGGCAATTTCCCTTTGGTCGACGTAGCGGCCTTGGACGAACTCGTGATCAGCCATCTGGCAATCGGAGCCGACTTGAGCCTGAACAGCCATTATCACGGGATTGTTTACGGTTTGGGCGTCGAGATTTTGCGGCGGGAGACCCTGGCCCGGGTGACGGCCGAAAACCTCGACCGGGAAAAGAAAAACCTCGGCACCTTGTATCTGATCCGGAATCCCGACCAGTACCGCCTCCATCTGGCGCCGGCCCCCCGGACGGCCCCCCATCTGCGGGTCAGCGTCGACTTCGAAACAGACTTGCCGGTCGTGGCGGAGATAATGGCCAAGGTTTCCCGGCCGGAAAACGCCAGCGTCATCGATTTTCTGGAGTCCCGCCTGGACCTGACGGCCGCCCAGGAAGTCCTGGTCCCGGCCGAAGTCAGCCTGGAAAAGGCTTTGCTTTTTCCCGACAAGATGCAGGCCCTGCGCCGGAATAACTGCCTCACCTATGACACGACTTATCCGATCAGCGTCGAGCTTTCCCTGACCAACAAATGTAACCATCGGTGCATCTGGTGCTCGGACGCGGACATGCGCCGACGTCTGGGCGGCGAGTTGACCGAAGAAGAAATTTTTCCGGTTCTGGAGGAATTGAAGATCGGTGGGACGCGCGGCGTGGTCATCGAAGGCGGCGGAGAACCCACCCTGCATGCCGGCTTCCTGGCCGTGCTCCGGCGGATAAAGGAACTGGGACTGGCCGCCGGACTGATCTCGAACGGTTATCGCCTGCCCTACGCGGAGGCGGTGGATAATTTCGAGTGGATTCGTATCAGTCTGGACGCGGCCAGCCGGAACCAATACCGCGACCTGAAGGGGATCGACGGTTTCGACCGGGTCATCAGCAACCTTATGACCATCGCGGCCAACAAGAGACAGGCCATCCTGGGGGTGGGATATGTCTTGACCAACCGCAACGACGATCCGGTCCAAATGGAGCAGTTGGTCCGTTTTTTGAGGAAAATCGGGGTCAATTATTTTCACATCCGGCCGGTAGTGGATCACCCGGAACTGACCAGTCGGACCGATTTGGATTTTTTGAAAAAGTATGAAACCCGGGGTTTTTCGGTCAATATTTCCGCCTTGACGGACAATCGCGAGGCCGGCAACTGGGGGCTGCCCTGTCTGGCTCATAGTCTGAGCACGGTCATCACCGCCGACGGCGGAGTTTACCTTTGCGGGCGGCTGAACATCCATGAATCCTGGGAGCCGCTGGGCAACATCCATAGCCAATCCTTTCATGAAATTTGGACCGGAGATAAACGGCGGGCTCAGGTCCGCCTGGTCTCGGAAGCCGATTTCTGCAAGACTCATTGTCCCCAGTGCCGCATGACCAAGTACAACCGGCTGCTCAGCGAAGTGGACCGGATCAGGACCAGGAATTTTATATAGACCAAAGCCATGAAAATCCCCTTCGAACCCCAATATCGCCGCCGTTATTTCGAGCTTTTAGACGAAGTTTTCGACAGTAACTTCCTGTCCGAAGGGGACATGGTCCGCCGTTTCGAAAGCGCCTTTGCCGAGTTCATCGGGGGAGGCGTTCAGACCGTGGCCGTAAGCAATGCAGGCCTGGGACTGTTGGCCCTCCTGGAAGCGGCCCACGTGGCCGGCGGCGAAGTCATCGTGCCTTCCAACACCTTTATGGCCACCGCCCTGGCCGGGCAAAGGGCCGGAGCCGAAGTGGTCCTGGCCGACTGCAACCAGGAGGACCTGTGCTTGAGCCTGACTGATCTGAAAAAGCGAATTACTTCCAGGACCCGAGCCGTGATCGTGGTCCACATCGGCGGGCATCTGGCCTTTGAAATTGAAGAAATCGCCTCGTTCCTGGCCGAGCGGGACATCCCCCTGATCGAAGACTGCGCTCACGCTCACGGGGCCGCCTACCGGGGCCGGGCCGGCGGGACTTTCGGCCTGGGCGGGGTTTATTCTTTTTACGCGACCAAGACCATGCCCCTGGGGGAAGGCGGCATGGTGGCGACCAAAGACGAGCAAACGGCCGAGTTCGTGCGGCAGTGGCGTAATTACGGCAAGTTCGACTACCGGGTCGAGGGTTTCAACGCCCGGATGAACGAAGTGACGGCGGCCCTGGGACTGGTTCAACTCGAACGCCTGCCCATGATCCTTAACTGGAAACGCAGGCTGGCCGAAAAGTACGACCGGGTCTTCGAGAAAAGGGTGCGGCTGCCGGCGGACATGGTGTCCGGGTACTACAAATACATCGTGTTCGAGACTGAGTTAAAAGAAGAAACCGGCCGGGTCTTCGACCGGCCCTGTCACGAGATCATGAACCGGCCGGGCCATTGGCCCAATACGGATTGGATCAAAGACCATCATGCCTGTCCGCCCGTGTATTACGGCTGGGACGGAGCCGATTTATCACTCGAGGAACTGGCGGCCAGGCTGCTGGCCTGAATATCTTAAATTGAGACTGTGACCGGCTGAGTGAGGATATTTTGCAGGAAGCTGAGAGGAAAAAGGTGCTGGTCATGGGCGGAGCCGGGTACATCGGTTCGGTCTTGACCAGAATGCTGATCGAGCGGGGTTATCGGACTACGGTCTTTGATGCTTTACTTTTCGGCGGGGAGTCTTTGGCCGAAGTCCAGAACCATCCGAATTTCAGACTGATCCAAGGGGACCTGCGGGACGTGGCCGCGGTGGGCCGGGCCGTTCAAGGCCGGGACGCGGTGATCCTGCTGGCCGCTTTGGTGGGGGAGCCGGCCTGCGCCAGGGACCCACAGGAAACCGTGGCCGTCAATCTTCTGGCCGGACGAACGGCAGCCGAAGCCTGCCGATATTATAAGGTGCCCAGGTTGCTTTTCGCTTCGACCGACTCCTGTTACGGCATCCAGGAAGGCGTTTTGTCCGAAGATTCGCCCCTTAAGCCGATTTCGCTTTACGCCGAACTGAAGCGGGACATGGAAGTCGAGCTTTTGAACATGGCCGGCAACGGTTTCAGACCGACCATACTGCGTCTGGCCACGGTTTACGGCCTTTCGCCCCGCATGAGGTTCGATTTGATCATCAACATCCTGACCATGCACGCGGTGGTCCACAGGAAAATCAAAATCTTCGGCGGTAAGCAATGGCGGCCCTTGGTTCATGTGGCCGACGTGGCCCGGGGGTTCATCACGGCCCTGGAAGCCCCCGCCGGCCGGGTCAACGGGCAGGTCTTCAACATCGGGTCGAATGACCAGAACTACCAGATCGGCCGGCTGGGCGAACTGGTGCGGGCCAGTCTGCCGGATATCGAAATCGAAACCGTCGAGCAGGCGCCGGACCTGCGGGACTACCACGTCAATTTCGACAAGGCGGCCGAGATTTTGGGTTACCGGGCCGAACGGACCGTGGCCGACGGCGTCATGGAAATAGCCGCGGCCCTGCGGTCCGGGATGATCGACGACCCCTTCGACCCCAAATACCGTAACGCTTGAGGGAAAAGAATCGAAATGATCACGGCGGAACAGCTTAAACATCCGACCGATACGGTCAGGCCTCTGAAAGAATTTGTGCCTTTTTCTCCCCCTCTGGTCGGTCCGGAAGAGATTGCTGAGGTGGTGGACACCCTGAAATCGGGCTGGCTGACCACCGGTCCCAAGACCGAACGTTTTGAAAAGGCCTTGGGGGAATATTGCGGGGCCAAACACGTTCTGGCCGTCAACTCCTGCACGGCCGCCCTCCATCTGGCCTTAAACGGCCTGGGTGTCGGCCCCGGCGACGGGGTCATTACCACGCCGTTCACCTTCGCTTCCACCGGCCACGCTATTTTTTATCAGCGGGCCAGGCCTTTCCTGGTCGACGTGGAACCGGCCACTTTTAATATGGACCCGGACAAAGTGCGTCTTTTTTTGGAAAAAGAATGTCGGCCAGGAGGAAAAGACGGCCGGCCTCGGCACCAAGAGACCGGCCTGACCGTGAAAGCCCTGCTGCCGGTTCACTATGGCGGGCACCCTTGCCGCATGACCGAGCTTCTGGACTTGGCCGGGGATTTCAACCTGGCCGTGATCGAGGACGCGGCCCACGCCATCGGCGCGGCATATCAAGGCCGCCGGATCGGAGCTTTGGGGGACCTGACCTGTTTTTCCTTTTACGCCACCAAGAATTTGACCACGGGCGAAGGCGGGGCCGTATTGACCGATGACGAGGAACTGGCCCGACGTCTTCGGGTTTTGAGCATGTACGGCATTTCCGACGCCCGGCGCATCTGGAAACGTTACGCCCCGAAAGGTTCGTGGGTCTACGACGTGGTGGACCTGGGCTTCAAATACAACATGATGGACATCCAGGCGGCCTTGGGTCTTCACCAGTTGGCCAAACTGGAAATTTTTATCGCCCGCCGGGCGGAAAACGCGGCGGTTTACAGCCGGGTCCTGTCAGACCTCGACCTGGTCCGCCGGCCGACCGTCCAGGACTACGCCCGCCACGCCTGGCACCTTTATCCGATTCTTTTGGAACTGGAACGTTTGGACCTGGGCCGGGACGTTTTTATCGAACGGCTCAAGGAGCACAACATCGGGACCAGTGTTCTGTTTATCCCCCTGCATTTCCACTCTTACTACCGCAAGGTCCTGCCCTATCGCGAGGGCGATTTCCCGGTGGCGGAAGACATCTTTCGGCGGCTGGTCAATCTGCCGATTTCGCCGGCCGTTTCTGCGGAGACTATTCTCCAGGTGGCGGAAACCACGGCCGGATTGCTTAAGGAGCACCGGCGATGATGATTCCTGATCCGAAATTCAACATCTGGGAACACACCCGGGAAACCCTGTTCGACCTGTACGCCCGGCGGGCCAAAAAAGAGCTGCCGGAGATGACCTGTCATAAACAGGCCGTCGAGCTGCTGGCGCCTCACGTCCGGCCGGGCCTGAGGGTTCTGGACGCGGGGTGCGGGAGCGGGTACCTGCTTTGGTCTTTTATTGAAAGGGGCCTCGAAGTCGAATATTACGGGATCGATTATACGGCCAGTTTCATCGAGATCGGCCGGAAAAATATTCCGCGTCCAGTATTGGACCCGGAAAGACTCCAGGTTCGGGCCATCGAAGACCTGGAGGCTGAATACGACGCGGTTGTTTGTATCAACACCTTGTCGTGCCTGCCCAACTATCATCAGGGTCTGGAACGTCTGGCCGAAGCGGCCCGGCACTTCTTGATTCTCCGGACGGCCTTGGCGGAGAAAACCCTGATCCGCTATGAGACGGATGACTATCTGGATGAAGGCTACCGGGGACCGGACGGTCTGCGGTCCTATTTCAACATCTATGCCATGGACGAGGTCGTCAAGTTTCTGGAAGACCGGGGCTTTGAAGTGAAACACGTGGTGGACGAGCGAACAGGCGACCAGCCGGAGTTTTCCGCCGGCAAGGTCTTCCCCTGGCGGTTTCTCTTCGGCCGCCGACGCCACGGGGCTTAAGTCATGGAGCGTTCCCGGGATTACCACGATTATTTCATCAAGGACGGTCGATTTATCGGGGCTTTCGAGGAAATGTACCAAAACGTCGAAGACCCCTGGCATATTGACGCCCTGGGCCGGAGGCTGGACATGGACGCGGCCCTGACCCTGATTCGGCACAGCGGCCGGAAATTTGACCGGGTCCTGGACGTGGGCTGCGGCAAAGGCTTGTTCACCGCTCTTCTGGCTGAAGAAACCGGCGCAAAAATTTTCGCCTGCGACGTTTCACTTACGGCCGTCCGGGAAGCCGGCCGAAGATGTTCTGATTCCCGGATAAAATTTTTCGTCTTCGATCTTGAACAAATAGAAGACCTGCCCTTCCCGAACGGCTTTTTTGACCTGATCGTCATGGCTCAGACCATCTGGTGCGTTCTGCCCAGCTTGTCAAAGATTTTGAGGTTCTTGCGGACCTATTTAAACCGACCGGGCGATTTGTTGATTTCCCAGCACTTTCTTAAGCCCGGTGAACAGAAGTACGGGCGGGACATTCTAAGCGGCCCCGAGGATTTGCTGAGGATGCTGGAAGAAGCCGGCTTCCAAATCGAAGCCACCCTGGAAACCAACCGTTTCGTCAACCACCACCTGGCCCTGTTGGCCCGACCCCGGTGTTAGTCGATGATCCAGGCGGGGAAAACATCAACATCGGCGGCTCGACCCGATTCACCCGCCAGGCTTCGGCCGGACCAAGGCCGGGCTTGGCCCCGAACCGGCGGTCATAGCGGTTGGAGCCTGACCGGACTGGCCGGGATAGTTTCCTTTGATGGGGCGCTGCCCTACCCCAACCTAAGCCGGGCCATGGCCGAACGGCTGACCCATCAGGGTCGGGGGATAATCGGGGGTGAGATCAGACCGGCCCCAGGGGTGAGCCTATGGCAAATCGGCCCGAACCCTCCCGCCGAACGAAACGGGCTGGCTTTAGTCTTGGCCGGCGACATTTATAACCGCCGGGACCTGGCCGCCGAATTTTCTTTATCTCCCGATTGGCCCGATTCCGCTCTGGCCCTGGCCGTCTATGATGCTCAAGGTATTGAGGGACTGGCCAAGATCAACGGCGATCTGACTTTAGCCTTGTACCATAAACCACGCCGAGAACTCCTGCTCTTCCGGGACCGATTTGGAGTTAAACCCTTATTTTACGCCAGGGTGAAAAACGAAGTGGTTTTCGCCTCGAAAATCAAGGCCCTTTGGGCTCACCCCGGACTTAAGCCCGAACCGGATCAAACCACCCTCTTCGATTACCTGGCCACCCATTACCGCTATATCCACCGCGACCAGGCCCGGACTTTTTACCAGGGCGTCAAACAGGTCCCGCCGGGCCATTATCTGGTCATCACCCCCGAAGGCGAAAGTCTCCGCCCCTACTGGCGGCTGGAACTCGACCAGGAAACGGCCCGGCTCCCGGAAGCGGAAGCCGGGGCCCGGCTGGTTGAACTGCTCCGGGACAGCACGGCCCGACGCCTGGACTCCGGTCGGAAAACAGGGTTCTCGGTTTCCAGCGGCATGGACTCTTCTTCGGTCTGCTCCCTGGCCGCTGACCTGCTCGGCCGGCCCCTGGACCTTTACTCGGTCGGTTACGGATTCGGGGAATACGACGAGTCCGAGGGCATCGCGCCCTTGGCCCGGCGTTACGGCGCGACCTGGCACAATATCGTCCTGGCCGAACCGCCCCTATTAGACACGGTGGATCGTCTGATCAGGATCGCCGACGGACCGGTCTGCACCGTGACCTGGCTGTCCCACTTTTTCCTGGCCCGGGCCGCGGCGGAAGACGGTCAGGATGTCCTTTTCAGCGGTTTGGGCGGAGATGAAAACCTGGCCGGCGAATACGAACATTTCATGTTCTTCTTTGCCGATCTGAAGCAGGCCGGCCTGGAAGACCGGCTGGCCGCTGAGGTGGAAGGGTGGATCAAGCTGCACGACCATCCTGTTTTCGGTAAATCCTGGGCCGTGGTGGAAGACGCCTTCCGGCGGCTGGTGGACCTCAACCAGCCGGGACGGGTCCGCCTGGATCAGGCAAGATACCGGCGTTACTGGCCGTCCTTTGATCCGGATTTCATCCGGGCCGGGAATCGACCGCCCGAAATGGTGAACCCCTTTTCCAGTTACCTGGCCAACCGGTGTTTCCAGGACCTGTTCTTCGAGACCACCCCCCCCTGCCTGGCCGCGGATTATAGCAACACGGCTCATTTCGGCCTGACCACCAGGTTTCCTTTCCTGGACCATCGGGTGGTTGAGTTCTGCTCTTCCCTGCCCGGCACGATCAAGTACGACCAGGGGGTGACCAAGGCCTTGCTGCGCCGGGCCATGAAGGGCCTGCTGCCGGAGGGCAACCGCCGGAATCTGGTTAAAACCGGGTTCAACGCCCCGGCTGACGCCTGGTTCCGGGGTGCGGCCCAGGAGGACCTCTGGGACCTGATCCGGTCCAGGTCTTTTCAAGAAAGAGGCTGGTTCAGACCCGGCGCGGCCGAGGAACTTTTTCTGGCTCATCAATGGGGCCAGGGCAACCACATGATGATCCTGTGGCAGATGATCAACGCCGAACTATGGCTGCGCTCGCTCAAGGATATGGTCTGACGATGAAGCCTGACCTGATTCCCAACCCCAAGTTCAACATCTGGGAACATTCGGCCCGGGTGCGCGAGCTTTACGCCAAACGGGCCCGGGGCGAGGAAGAGATGGACGCCGCGGCCCAGGCCGCCGACCTTTTGAAGCCTTGGCTCAAACCCGGCCACACCCTTCTGGACGCCGGTTGTGGCAGCGGTTACTATTACTGGTCCTTTAAAAAGCGGGGCATCGACCTCGAATATTACGGACTGGATTACTCCCCCAGCCTGATCGAAATCGGACGGCGCTATCTGCCCTCAGCCGGCCTGGACCCGGAAAGACTCCAGGTGGGGGCCATCGAAAATCTATCCGGCCGCTATGACGCCGTGCTCTGCTTCAACACCCTGTCCTGGTGCCCGGACTTCCACCTGCCCCTGGAGCGCCTCTGTCGGGCCGCCCGGCGATATATCCTGATTCGAACCAACCTGAGCGGCCAAACCGTTTACCGCTGGGAAGAAGACGGGTACCTCGACGAAGGGTTCAATCACTTGAAAGCCTACTGGAATATCTATTCTCTCAGTGAAATCATGGTTTTCATTGAAGAAATGGGGTTTGACGTCGAGTCCATTGTGGACCGGCGGACCGGCGGCCGCATGGAGCTGGTGGTAGGCAAGCCTTACTACTGGAAGATTCTTTTCGGCGTGAGGAGGACCGGTTAGATGGAGCGGCGTCCCTTGGGTCGGACCGACCTGGAAGTATCGATCCTGGGACTGGGCGGCCACTTGTTTCCAGCCGGAACCCAGGCCTACTATCCAGGCTATTTCGGACGGCGCATCCTCGAAGAACCAAGCCTGGAAGTGAGAAGAAGCGTGATCGAGGCGGCCTTGGCCGGGGGCATAAACCTGCTGGCGGCGGACTTCGATTTTGAAACCGAGGCTTTGGGCCGCGTGCTGTCGGAGTTGGGCATCGGGCGTGAGGTCATGGTCACGGCCGTGGTCGACTTCCGGGTGGAACCCGGACGTCCCTTCCACTGGGACGAGCTGGAAAGGAAAGTGGATCACCTGCTGGTCCGGCTCGGCCGAGACCGGCTGGACCTCCCGCAGATCAGGGTCAGCGACCGGTACCTGGAGGGAGGTCTGATGTTCGATCTCTTGGCCAGACTGGAAGAACTCCAGAAAAAGGGCAAGATCGGAGTTCCGGCCTTCTACGCCGGCGACCATGACCTGGAGATCTTGCCAGCCGGCCTGGATCAGGGCTGGTTCCCGGTGGTGATGAAGGCCTTCGGGCTTTTAAACCCCCAGGCCGGGATCGAACTTCTGCCCAAAGTCATCGAGGCCGGGGCCGGGTTCATCGGATTCGTCCCCTTTCAGAAGGGCTGGCTGTTTGATTGCGGCCGGGAAGCCGGACTGACCGCGGCGGAGACGGCCCGAGCCGGTCTGGCCTGGGCCTTGAGCCGGGCCGGGGTCACGGCTGTCCTGGTCGGGGTCTCGGGAATCGAGGAGATAAGACAAAATCTCTGGGCGGTGCAGAACTTGCCGGCGGCGAAGCCGGAACTGTCGGACGTTATCGCTCGTTTGGCCGGGACCAAGGCTTACGCCGGGTTTATAGAGTCGATCCGGGCCGAGGCCCCTCACTTGGCCTTGGACTGGCGGGAAATCGAGGCAGGGATATGTGCGGCCTGAGCGGCATATTCAATCTGGACGGCCGGCCGGTCGATCCGGCGGTCCTCCAAACCATGAACGACCGCTTGGTCCATCGAGGACCGGACGACCAGGGCCTGGTCTTGATCGACAGCCGCCAAGGCCGGGCCGAAGAAACCGCCGTCATGGAAGCCGGGTTTGATTTGGGACTGGCCAGCCGCCGGCTGGCTATCATCGATCTGTCGCCGAACGGCCGGATGCCCATGACCAACGAAGACCGGTCGGTTTGGCTGGTCTATAACGGCGAAATTTACAATTACTGCGAATTGCGGGCCGAACTGATCGGAAAAGGACATCTTTTCCGCACCGACACCGACACCGAGGCCGTGGTCCACGCCTACGAGGAATGGGGGCCGGGCTGTCTTGATCGCTTCAACGGCATGTGGGCCTTGGCCCTCTTCGATTCA
>Ga0209270_1001375_pt1 | contig 34406 bp, 24 predicted proteins | sample MTBAKSrepl1MetaG_FD_187456 | JGI IMG/M metagenome (GOLD analysis project Ga0209270, IMG submission 187456) | Enrichment culture microbial communities from Arthur Kill intertidal strait, New Jersey, USA, that are MTBE-degrading - MTBE-AKS1... | ecosystem: Environmental > Aquatic > Marine >...
CTGAACAACAAATACCCGCCTTGGGCCACCCATACGGGACCTTCGGTGAAATAGAAGCCCGTGGCCAGCCTTTCGGCCTGGGTTCCTTCCGGAGCGATGCGCCTGAAGTCGTAATCCATGTTTCCTTCTACACCTTCGGATAATTTCTTTCCATCACTTCTTGTCACCCAGGCCCTAGGGCATGTGGATCGCCCCCCCGGACAGGGACATGGCCGCTTCCATGACGGCCTCCGACAAGGTGGGATGGGGATGGACGGCGTGGGCCAGTTGGGCGGCTGTCATCCTGGCGGACATGGCCACCACCCCTTCGGCGATCAAGTCGGTGGCGTGGGGCCCGATGATATGGACCCCCAGGATCGTCCCCGTCTCCTTTTCGGCCACGATCTTGACCAGGCCATAGGTCTGGTCGAGCACCCGGGCCTTGCCGCAGCCGTGGAAGGAGAACCGGCCGACCTCGATCTGGAATTTCCGGCGGGCCTCTTCTTCGCTCAAACCCACCGAGCCTACTTCCGGAGAAGTATAGAGACAGGAGGGTATGGCGGTATAATCGATGGTGCTGGGGCGGCCCATGGCGTTTCTGGCCGCGCATTCACCTTCGGCCGTGGCCACATGGGCCAACATGATGCCGCCCGCCACGTCCCCGGCGGCGTATATCCCGGGCACGTTGGTCTCCATCCGTTCGTTGACCAGAAGGGCCCCCCTGACCCGGGCCAGGCCGATCCGGTCCGGGTCGAGCCAGGTAAGATCGGGTTGCCGGCCCACCGAATAGATGATTCTCTCCCCTTCCACCTGAAGGGCTTGGCCTTCCCGAGTGAAGAAGACTCGGCCTTTATCCCCGTCCGGGGCGATCCTTTCCAGAACGGCCCCGGTGTAAACCTTGATCCCTTCTTCGATGATGCTTTTTTCCAGGGCCAGGGCGATTTCCCGGTCCAGGCCGGGCAGAAGGTGATCCATGAGCTCAAGGATGGTCACTTCCACCTTCAGTCGGTGAAGGATTTGGGCGAATTCCACTCCGATGAAGCCGCCCCCGATAATGACCACGCTTTGGGGGAGCTTGTCCATTTGGAAAAAGTCCTTGCTGTCCCAGAGCTCGACCTCGTCGACGCCCTCGATTTTGAGTTTTTTGGGCCGGGAGCCGGTGGCGATGATGAGGCTGTCAGCTTTGATTTCTTCCTGGGTGGCGGTGATTTTAACCGTTGAGGAATCGAGTAAAGCGGCCTCGCCCTGAATCACCCGCACCTTTTTGGCGGCGAGCAGCCGGTTGACCCCTTCCCGGAGTTGAGCGACCACGGCGTCCTTGCGCCGGGTGATTTTATCAAAATCAAAACTGTATCCCTGGCAGGCGATCCCAAAAGTCTCGGCTTCGGCCATGGTCTTTAGGACTTGTCCGGACTGAAGCAAGGCCTTGGTGGGGATACAGCCCCAGTTGAGGCAGGTGCCGCCGAGGTGCTCCTTTTCGATCAGGGTCACTTCGGCCCCCAGCCTGGCCGCAACTATGGCGGCCGGATAGCCGGCGACCCCGCCGCCGATGACGGTCACCCTCTTCCTCTCCCGTACTTCCGTGACCCGCGGGCCTTCGATGACCGGGACCGGGTCTTCGATGAAGGTCTTGAGGGTGCGCATGAACTTGGCGGCTTCGGCCCCGTCGATGGTCCGGTGGTCGTAGGAGAGGGTCAGGTTCATCATGGGTCTGACCGCCAACTCCCCTCCCAGGGCCACGGGTTTGTCCATGATGGCGCTGACCGCCAGAATGGCGTTTTCCGGGACATTGATGTTGGCCGTGAATTGTTCCACCCCGTACATGCCCAGCGTGGACAGGGTGAAAGTGCCGCCCGAAACATCATCGGGCAGAAAGGCGTTGCTTTGTCCCTTCCGGACCAGATCCTGTCGTTCCCGGGTCACTTCGGCCAGGTTTTTTCTATTGATTTCCCGGATGACCGGGACGATGAGGCCGTTGTCCAGGGCCATGGCCATGCCCAGATGGACCTCTTCCAAAAAGGCTATGCCGTTCTCTGTCCACTGGGTGTTGATGACGGGATGCTTCCGGATGGCGGCCGCGGTGATCTTCATCAGGATGTCGGTGATGGTGACCCGGACGCCGGTCTGCTGCTGAATTTCAGAGAGGACTTTCTGACGGTATTCGATAATTTTTCCCGCATCTACGGAAACAGTCATGTAGGTCTGGGCCGTCTCGGTCTTGCTCCGCATCATCTTCTTGGCGATGGCCCGTCTCATGCCGGTCAAGGGCACGGTCTCCGGGGGCGGCGCCCCTTCGGCAACCTGGCGGGCGGGGGCGACGGTCTCCCGTCCCGCCGCCGGAAATCTTTCCAGGTCTTCCATGGTCACCATGCCGCCGGGCCCGGTCCCTTTGACCAACCGCAGGTCGATATTGCGGATTTTGGCCGTCTTCTTCACCAGGGGGGAGGCCTTGACCCGGCCCTGGTCCGGGAGACTTGCCGCGTGGGCCGGACCAGTCGCCTCGGGCGAGGGGGTTACGGCTGCGGCTTCCGCGCCCGGTCCAGGGGGCGGGGCGGTCTTGGCCAGCACGGACTCCAGGTCCGCGGCGCTTTCTCCGGGCCGCAGGAGATAGGCCACCACCGTGCCCACGGGCACTGTTTCGTTTTCCCGGACCACGATCTTGGCCAGGAGGCCGTCTTCCGGAGCTTCCACCTCATAAGTCACTTTTTCGGTTTCAAAGAAGAAAACAATTTCGCCTTTCTCAACCCGGTCCCCCTCTTGCTTGCGCCATTCCACGATCATGGCTTCGGTCATGGTCAGACCGATCTTGGGCATGGTTATTTCCACCGGCATTTATAAAAACCTCCATCTCGCTCGCATCCCAATGGGCCCCGCTTCGAATTTTAATGCTTCGATCCCGGCACGATAACCGACGCAACCGGTCGTCTTCAGTAAAAAAGCCCCTCAGGCCTCCCGTATCGGGCCGTGGGCGGAACCCGGTGCGAAACGGCTTTTTCCGGCCGATTGAGTTTCATTTTCAGAAACTCTGGTCCAAGGTCTTCTTGACGGCCGAGATCACGTTGTCCGCGCCGGGCAGATAGGCCTTTTCCAGGCTGAAGGGGACGGGGACAAAGGGCGCGCCGACCCGCATGATGGGAGCATCGAGCTGATCCAGGATTTCCTCGGCCGCCGTGGCCGAGATCTCCGCGCCGATCCCGAAGCTCTTTACCGCTTCATGGGCGATGACCAGCCGGTGGGTCTTGGAAACGGAGTTGAAGACCGCTTCCTTGTCCCAAGGGGAGATGGAGAGCAGGTCGATGACTTCGACGTTGATATTCTCCTGGGCCAGGCGTTCCGCCGCTTTGAGGGATTCGTGGACCATCCTGGAAGTGGCCACCACGGTGACGTCCGTGCCTTCTTTCTTCACGTCGGCCTTGCCGATGGGCACAACGTATTCCTCCTCGGGTATGGACCCCTTGAGAGCGTAGAGGGTCTTGTTCTCCACCACGATCACCGGGTTGTCGTCCCGGACGGCCGATTTGATGAGGCCCTTCACGTCGTAAGGCGTGGCCGGCATGACCACCTTCAGGCCGGGCACGTGGGCGAACCAGGCTTCCAGGCTTTGGGAGTGTTGGGGACCGGCATTGAGGCCGGCCCCGGCTGGCGTTCTGATCACCAGGGGAACGGTGTACTGGTCGCCGAACATATAACGCAATTTGGCCGCTTGATTGACCACGCCGTCCATGCAGATGGTCATGAAATCCATGAACATGATTTCAACGATGGGCCTGAGGCCGCAACTGGCCGCCCCGGCGGCCACGCCCATGATCATGGCCTCGCTGATCGGCGTCTCGACGATTCGTTCCGGCCCGAATTGCTTGAGCAAGTCGCGGCTGGCCGCGAAGGCCCCGCCGGAGCCGCCCACGTCTTCCCCGATCAGGAAGACGTTTTCGTCCCTTTCCATTTCTTCCTTCATGGCCTCGTTGATGGCCCGAATGTATCTGATCTCCTTCATGTGGTGCTCCTTGTCCTTCCGACCGATTAAACGTATATCTCGGCCATGAGTTCCTCGGGGGAAGGGAGGGGACTCTGGCGGGCGAAATCGACCGCTGCCTCGATCTCCTTTTGAAGGTCTTCCTCGATGGTTTTGAGGTCTTGTTCCGTCAGAACTTTATCGGCCAGAAGTTTCTGCTGGAAATTCCCGATACAGTCTTGTTGCCTGCCGGTCTTCACATCTTCTTCCCCGCGATATTTTTGCTGGTCCCCGACAAAATGACCGTACCAGCGGATGCTCTGGACCTCGAGGAGGGTCGGTCCCTCCCCATTCCGGGCTCGTCGGACGGCTTGCCCGGCCGCCTCATAGATTTTCAGGAAATCGTTGGGAACGGTCACTCCGGAAAGGCCATAGTTGGCCGCACGGTCGGAGACATTTTTAATAGGCATGTGCACCTTCTGGGGAGTAAACTGGGCCCAGCCGTTGTTTTCGCAAACGTAGAGGATGGGCAGTTTCTTGATGGCGGCGAAATTGAGGGATTCGTGGAAGGTGCCTTCGTCCGTGGCGCCTTCTCCGAAGAAACAGACCGCCACCTGGTCCGTGTGCTTGTACTGGGCGGTAAAAGCCGCTCCCGTGGCAATGGGAAGCCCCCCGCCGACGATGCCGTTGGCCCCCATGATCCCCAAGCGGCTGTCCGCCACGTGCATCGAGCCCGACCGCCCCCGGCACAGTCCGTTGCCTTTGCCGAAAAGCTCGGCCATGAACAACTTCAGATCAATGCCCTTGGCCAGGGCGTGTCCGTGGCCTCTGTGAGTGGTGGACACATAATCCGAAGGGCGCAAGTGGCTGCAAACGGCCACCGGGGTGGCTTCCTGGCCGATACATACGTGGATGAAGCCCGGTATTTCACCTTTCAGAAAGACTTCCATCACTCTTTCCTCGACTCGACGAATCCGCAACATCCTGGTGTAGAAATTTATCAAGTCTTCCCTGCTGGGTTCTTGCATAAGACCTCTCCCTTTCTTAAAATCAATTGCCTCGCACCGGCAGCTCGACCACGGCTTTGCCCGGAACGCACATAACTCCTTCTTCGTTTTTGATCCACAGTTCCAATTCCACCAGACCCTTACCGGCTTCCTGGTATTTTTTTTGGATTTTGCCTCCACACTCCAGGGTGTTTTCCGGAAGCATGAAGTTCCGGTACTGAGTGGCCAGTTTGACCAGCCTTCCCTCGTTTCCGGCCCAATCGGTCAAAAGTTGGGCGTAATAATCTATGGCCATGTTGCCCGGCGCCACCACATGGGGCAGTCCCCGCCGCTGGGTGGCGAACGGATAATCGAAATGTATCCTGTCAAGCAGCCAGACGGTGGCCAGATACATCATGATGTTCACGGTGGTCACCTGTTTATAAAGTGGAGGAATCTCTTGTCCTGCCGCGACATCATCGAAATAAACCTGCCCGGTCATGCTAGTTCTCCTTTCTCGGCGTCGCGATCATCGTAATCCTTTGTTTGGCCAGCAGCTCTCCATTTTGATTGGTATAGGTCGCTTCGGAGTTCGTAAAAACAAGGGTGCCGCTTTTGCCTTGTTTTTCAAAGACATCCAGAAATTTGACCTGCACCGATATCCGATCGCCGGCAAAGACCGGTTTAAAAAATTCATATTCCTCGCCGCCTCTTACCCAACCCAACGACCAGGCGTCCGGGAACTCGGGGATGCCCAGGAAATTGGCCAGTCCATCCTCGCCAAGCTCTTCCACTCTTTTTTCGAGTTTCGGATCATGGATCGCCCAGCAGATGTATCCCGGAGGCGCCACGAGTTTTCCGTATCTTCCCTTTTGAGCGGCCTCTTCGTCATAGTATATTGGATTCGGATCGTCTATGGCCAAAGCATAACGGCGAATGTCTCTCGCCAGCACCGGTTCTCCGGTCTTGACGCCCGAAACCATGCCGATGTATTTTTTCCAACCTATCTTTTCCAACAACGAGTCTTCCATAAGTCCTCCTCATATTGTTTCCAAGTATTTTTTCATTGAATACTGATGACCTCGTATTTCAGGTCCAAAAGCGGGGCATCGATTATAGCCCGACCTATATCCAAAATATCCACATCCAAGGTTTTAAGTCTCGGTATCTCTTCAAGTTTGACCCCGCCGCCGAAGGCGATTCGGAGTTTATCCCGCCGGCCCATGTTTTGGATTTTCTCCACGACCCGTTCGAGGTCGCTCATTTTCCCCGTATCGATAAAAATTATATCGGCGCCGGCCTGAGCCGCTTCTTCGGCCTCCTGTTCGACCGGGTGGTGTTTTCCTTTCAATTGCACGACTTTCAAGCAGCCCTTCAAGTCCGCGACGGCCTCCAGGCTTTTTTCGATTCCACCCAGAACTTCCAGGTAGTTTTTATCCAAATACACGAAAGGATGTTCACTGATCCTGATCGAGGCCTGTCCTGCTTTTATCGCCCGGCGGACGGTCTCTTTCAGTTCAATCGGCATTTTTTTCCAGGCGCCGCTGACAATCTTCGGTTTACCGCCGGCGGCTTTCACAAAGTTGTAGGCGGCCGTGGCTATCCCCGAAGGTTTGCCTAGGTCTCCGACCAGACAATCCTCGCCCATGATCACTTGCTTGACCTCGCCCTGCAATTCGGCTATGACCTCGCCTCGTTGTACCAGGCTGCCTTCTTCGAGGATTTTTTTAATCGTCAGGCCCAAACCTTCGGCGTCTCGTCTCGCCCTATCGGTCCCGGCGATTACTCCCGGTTCATTGGCCAGTATCAGGGCCTTGGCCTTTTTTCCCGTCAAATTACGGAATATTTGATCTCTTAAGTCTCCCATCTTCTGCTCGTCATCCCGCCCCGCTTCATATCGCCGAAGAGTTAAAGATTAGACCGTGGCGGGGTCAATCCCCCTTTGTTTGAGCCATTTGGGCATTAGTTCCTCTTCCACTTCCCGATTCACCCCCGGGGCTGCTTTCACCAGAAAATCGGCCATGCTCTGGCTGAGATGCATGGACCCGAAACTGCCGTCGAAAACCAGAATCTTGTCCGTTTTGGCGATCTTTTTGGCAAACCTGAGTCCGGCTTCAAGGTTTTGAGCGGTCACGGCGTATTCCATGAATTCCGTGTTCATCGGGTCGGCGTTCACAATATCTTCCAAATCTCTGCCCACGACGATGGTCGGAATGTGACCAGGCAGTTCCATTTGAGGGACGCCCAGCCACATATGATTGATAACCAGAGCCTTGATGGCCGGATTCACGGATTCCACTCTGGGTCCGGGCGGTTTTTCATATAGGTTGAACCCCAGGCTGACCGGGTTGATTTCGAGATCGAAAAGATCGAGCTCCGCCTCCGTGAAATTGCCGAAAGTCATCCCGCCGCCCAGCATATAGCGCGGCTCGCCCGACCCATCCAGAATGACAATACATTCTTCGATCTTGCTGAGTAGTTGACGCACTTTTCCATAGGGCTTTAGGTCGAACAACAAAAGCTTCCGATCCATTTCCTCCATATCGTGACTTGCCTCGACTCCCGTTATACCGGCCGGCGAGGTCAGAAGAAAACAGCCGAAAGTGAATTTTTTTTGCACAAAAGGAGAATCAAAAATCACCTTCTGAATAAAATTCATACTCCGCGGCCCGAAATTGATATGGGCCACCCCCCTGGTCTCCAATCGGGCGTACGACATGGCGAAAGGTTTGATCGCACGATTAATCATGCGGTGCATATCCAATTCCCGCAGTTCACCATGGTGGGCATGGATAATCCAATCGGCGTCGTATATAGAGGCCACCCCATAAAGAGTTCCGATTTCGGTTTCTATGGGCACGCCTTTATCAAGACAGGTCACTCCCCGAGCCTTGCCGTTGAAATATTCTTTCAACTTATAATGCTCGATTATCTCCTGAGGCTCTTTGATCCTGAACCCTGTTGAGACTCGCAAGCGGATATTTGTGCACCCAGTCCTCTGCTCGACCACATCTTTTATCGTCCTGAGCATCTCGGCATAGGCGTCTCCGCCCATGAGCTGGAAGCCATACTGAGAGCTCAAGACGTTGACCGTGTCTTTCTCCTTGATCATATCCATGTTGACGGATTCCAAGGCTTTTTCCGTCGCCTTCCTGATCACTCCGATGTCGCCGCCTTCCTGATATATGGTTTCCGGTATATCCGGAAAAAGCGTCCTTAGGTCTAAAACCGTGATTTCGGGAAGGTTCACCGCCCGTTCCCCAATCGGCGGCCCGTATTTCGATTCTCTTATGAATGGAGGATTTAAAATTTTTTGGGTCGAAGACAACATTTTTGTCCTCCCTTTCTAAAAGACATATAAGTATAGATTAAAATTTTCTGAAGGCATCCTTGTCCTCTTCAAGAAAATGCCCAGGATACTTGGCCTGTTTTTCTTTCGGAACTTCCCAGATGCTTTGGGTGGTGTCATACCAATTGGGGTAGCTCGGCTCCTGCACTTCCACGCCGTGAGCCTTGAGCAACCTCAACATGTCTTGAACGCAATATACTGTACACCCCGACCTTATCCCGGTCATCAGGGCGATTTCTTCCAAAGTCTTGGCGCCTTTCAATATGGCGGCGGCTATTTCCCGCACCCTTGTTGCATTGCACATGCAGCCCCATTGATGCGGGTGAAGATGGGCCTTGCGGCACAATTCCATCAACTGCTCTTGGTCCACATCGGAAGGATCGACGTAAAGAATTTTGGGTTCAGGCAGAGGGACCAAGGTCATGGCTCCCTCCGGGCACCTGTCCGTGCAATTGGGGCAGGCCAGGCATTTTTTTTCATCGACCACAGCCTTTTTGTTGACTATTTGAATGGCTCCGGTCGGGCATGAAATCTGGCAGGTGGCGCAACCCTGGCACTTCTCTTCATCCACCTGAGCCCTGAATTTCACTCGTCTCATCAATCAACCTCCTGGTTCATAACCGGAATAGTCCGACATCTGGCCTAGGTTTTCTTTCGGGTGAAGTTGCGGCAGTGGGTCCGCCGCCTTCACCCGAAAGATGGGTCTTTTCAGAATGACTCCTCCTTAGTGACTGATGATGTGACCTTTCCAAACATGAGGCCGCGCCCTCCGCACGCATGAAGGAAAACATCCTGCTTTAAGCAAATCTCTTCTTCGTCCCGATCAGATGTTACTTCTTTTTAATCCTGTAAGTCGTCGATGGCAGCCAATCCGTTATAGGATCAAGATATCCTTCTTTATTGACCACCCAATATTGGGTATGTCTCTGACCGATGTGTGAATCAAGGTCTCCCGGAATATAGGAAATGGGAACGGTCAAACCCATACCGTCAAAATTCCTGATCTTGTCCAACCCGAATTTTTTTAGGGCTTCACCGTCAAGCTTATCGGGGGGAACCTCGTTCAAAGCCAGCTTTATCCCTTCGACGATGATCATCCCTGACAGCAATCCATTGATGTACATATCCCGCATCTTTTCCCGGGGACGATTCTTCTCCCAAAGCATTTTGGCCAGTTTCATGCCCTCCGAATCGGGTATTTGGGGGTTTTTGGCCACTGGTTGATAAAAATACTCCCCTTGATAGCCTACCGCTAATTCGGCCCCGCCAAGGTCGATTATGTCGCCCAAGGTGCTGGCGGCGCATTGGGTCAGAGGAATATTTAGACCCATGGATTTGGCCGACTTAAGGACCACCACGGAGCCACCGGCTGAAGCCAGGACAAAAATTTCCCTGGCCCCCGCCTGTTTCAATCTCGTCAACTGAGGCGTGGCGTCGGTGGTTCCCTTGGGCATCTTATCGGTTACGATTTTTAGATTCTGCTCCTTGGAAAACTCATCTATACCCCACAAGGCCAAGGGAGCCCAAGGTTCATCCGATTCCACTGCCCCGAGTATCAATTCACCGCCAGGCTTGCCTTCTTTTTCCCATTTGCTTTTGACCCATACTGCCCAAGTCCTGATCATGTTGGCGATGCCCGGGTGATAGTTGGCGTAGACCCATTCGGACCACATGCTGGACACCCCCAGGGAGCCGGTGACCAGGGGGATTTTGTACCTCTCGTGCTCGGCCAACAGAGCGTCGGAATGAGCGGAGGCGCAATGGGTCAGCACAATCATGCCTTGCTCGCGCAGACGGGTGAAACCATCTTTGGCTTTGGCCGCCACGTACTGGGAATCGTAATTAATGTAACGAATCTTCACTTCGCCCTTGGCGCCTTTGATTCCCCCTTGTCCATTAATGTACTCCACATAATCCTTGGTCCCCGACATGCATAGCAGATGCGTCAAGCTTGTGGGTCCGGTCAAGGCGCAGACTTCGCCGACCACGACCTCAGCGCCGGAGGCGCCGCTCGGACCGGCAAGAAAAAGAGCCAGGACGCCGATCAGCGATAAAAACCACAATTTCTTCCTCATGTAAAACCTCCTCCGTTTTTGTTGTTTTCAAACGCTTACATCCCTCGAGCCAACCCTATTGATTACACGCCGGCGCTCGCCACATCAGTAACCATAGGGCCATAGCCTGTAGTAAAATTTGATCATCTTCCACCGGTGGGCCAGCCCCCTCGGTTCCAGGATCAGAAAGAGTATGGCTACTCCGCCGATGGTCACCAGGAGAAAACCGCTGCCCGCCCCCGTGGGCAGAAACGGCATGCTGCCTTCAAGCATGGGGCCCACTACGGAAATGATCTCCCTCAGGGCCACGATGAAAATAACGCCAAAGATCGTTCCCTCGATACTCCCCAGTCCGCCGACGATGATCATGACCAGGTACCACACCGAATCCATCAGGGTGAAGGATTCCAATTGGACCCACATCATATAATGGGCGAATAAAGCTCCGCCGACTCCGGCATAAAAAGTGCAAATCAAAAAGGCCAGAAGCTTGTATTTGAAAATATTTATCCCCATGGCTTCGGCGGCGATATCGTTGTCTCTTATGGCCATGAAGGCCCGCCCGATGCCGCTTCTGACCAGTCCTTTGGCCAAGAAACACATCAAACAGGCGAAGGCCATGGCCAGATAATAGAATCTCTTGGGAGTATCGAACCAAAAGTCGCCCAACGCCGGCGGGTCGACCGTGAATCCGGCCGAAGCCACCGAAATCTGGTGAAGGGCGATCCAGGTCAGGACGATTTGGGCGGCCAGCGTGGTCAGGGCCAGATATAACCCTTTCAACCGAACCGAAGGAGCGCCGAAAATCAGGCCGGCCAAAGCGGCCGCCAGCCCCGCCGGAATAATGTTCGCCCAAAAAGGCCAGCCCAATTCATAGTTCAACAAGCCTGCGGTAAACGCTCCGACCATCACAAAGGCGGATTGGCCGATGTTGAGTTGGCCGCAGTACCCCGTCAATATGTTCAACCCGAGACAGATGATCACCGCGATAGCCGTGCCAACAAGCAGTCGCAAGTTATAAGCGCTGACCCCGGGGAGCGATGGGATCAGGAATAACAGAATCAGGGCGGCGATTGCCAAAACCAATTGGGTCTTGGTTTTGATGATTCGCATGTCCTTTGTGTAACTGTCCGCGTAAATGCCGCTTGGAGGATAATATGTTCCGCCGCTCATTTTTCTAAACCCTCTCTATTCTCTCCAGCCCGAAGAAGCCGTAGGGCTTGAATAACATGAAGATGACCAGCAGTATGTAAGCGGCCGGCGTGCCGGCGGCGTTGCCCAGGTAACCCGAGAGCACGCTCTCCACCAAGCCGATGATGAGTCCCCCTAAAATGGCCCCGAAAGGCGATTCAAGACCCCCGATGAAGGCGGCCGGGATAGCCGCTATTCCAATATGACTCAGCCCCAGATCAAACCCGATCTTGTCCGCCAGGATGATGCCTCCCATCGCTCCCGCCACCCCGGCTATGCCCCAGGATATGGTCAGAATGGTTTTAACCCGAATCCCCATGCTCTGCATGATTTGGTGCCCTTCGGCCACGCCCCGCATGGCCAGACCTATCTTGGTCCGTTGGAAAAACAGGATCAGGATGGCCATCATGATGAAGGCCAGGCAGAACGATAAAAGGTTGTCGATCGTTATGAGAAAGACGCCCAATTCGATACTGCCTTTGGGGAATATTTCGATTTTACTCAAGGGACTGCTTCCCCACATAATAACGGTGACGCCCTCCAGGACTTGGGAGAGAAAGATGGTCACGGTGATCATCGACAGAAGAGACTGGCCGACCAGTGGCCTCAAAGTCACGCGCTCCACGATCATTCCAAAAACAAACGAAAGACAGACACCGCCGAGCAGGGCGACCGGCAGACTCAGTCCCAACGATCCCTTGAAAGTCCAGAAAATATAGGCTCCGATCAGGACCAGGTAACCTTGAGCGAAATTCAGAACCGCCGAACACTTGTATATCAGGACAAACCCCATGGCCACCAAGCCGTAAATGGACCCATTGACCAATCCCGATATGATTAGTTGCAGAAAAACATCCATGGGCAACCTTCCCTAGCAGAATCTGTTATCGGAAAAAATCTTGACGAATTCGCCTGATTCACCCCAAAAACACGCCGTTTCAGCCGGTTATTTCCCGCCGCCCTTTTCTGTCAAGTCTGGGCTCGGCCGAAACCCATCGTCCATCGAACACGCCTTCGCCCGACGCCCAATTCCCGGAAAAAGCTTACGGTGGTCGATTCTTTTCAAAGCCACCTCTTCCTTCTTTTGTAATGCCTGACCTCCCGGTAGCTTTTTCTTTTGCCCATCGCACTCAGACCCAAGTAAAACTCCTGTATGTCTTCATTTGCGATCAGCGTAGAAGACGGGCCGTCCAGGACGATCCTGCCATTTTCCATCACATAACCGTATTCGGAGATTTCAAGGGCGGCCCTGGCGTTTTGTTCCACCAGAAGGATGCCGGTTTTCTCCTCCTGGTGCAGTCGTTTGATTATCTGGTAAATCTCTTGGACGACCAACGGCGCCAACCCCATGGACGGTTCATCAAGAAGCATGATCCTGGGGTGCCCCATCATGGCTCGCCCGATCAGGAGCATTTGTTGTTCTCCCCCGGAGAGGTACCCGCTGGTCCTGTGCTTGACAAAGACCAATCTCGGGAAATATTCGTACACCTTGGCCAAATCGGCTTTGGTATCCGCTTTTTTTTGAGTATACCCGCCCAGAATCAGATTTTCTTCCGTGGTCAGATGTTCGAGCACCGGCCGACCTTCCATGACCTGGAGAATACCCTTTTTGGCGATCTCCTCCGGTCCGAACCGGTCGATCCTTTCTCCCTGATACTCAATGACCCCGGCGGTCACTTCCCCCAATTCGGTATGAAGGAGTCCCGATATGGCTTTGAGCGTTGTCGTTTTCCCGGCTCCGTTACTCCCCAGGAGGGCCACTATGGAGCCTTCCTCAACCTTGAAAGAAATGCCCCGGAGCACCAGGATGGCGCTGGCATACATTACTTCAACGTTTATCAAATTAAGCACTGTCAACCTCTCCCCCAGCAAAAATCCACCCATTCGTCAATCGGAACTGCATATGCCCGCTTATTCCACAGACCTTATTTTGATATCGGTCTTAATCTGGCCTGTTCTTCCGTCTCTGTATCTAACGTCGGCGACAACAGGCATTTCTGTTTTCCCCTCATAGATCGCCTCGATCAAGTCTCTATAAGTTTCTTGCAAATAGGACCTCCTCAGCTTTCTGGTTCTTGTCAATTCGGCATCGTCCGGATCAAACTCCTTGTGCAGTAATACAAACTTTTTGATCCTGGTCTCCTGGGGCAAGGTTTTGTTGACTTTTTCGATATCCTCCTTGATTAGTTCCGCCACCTCATCCCTTTGAGACAGACCAACGAAGGTCGTGTACGAAATATGTTCTCTTTCCGCCCATTTGGCGATGGAAGCGAAGTCCATGGCGATAATGGCTGATATGTAATTTCTGTTTTTCCCGCCGATGACCATGGCGTCCATGATGTACGGGCTGAATTGGAGCTTGCCCTCGATATAGGCCGGCGCATATTTGAAGCCGTTGCTTAGCTGCTCCAAATTTTTGACTCGATCCTGATAATAGATATGGCTTTTCTTGTCGATGTGGCCGGCGTCCCCCGTATGGAACCAGCCGTTTTTCAGAGCCTCCTCCGTCTTTTCCGGGTCCTTGAAATAGCAGGAAAATATTCCGTCACCGCTGATCATTATTTCCTGGTCCTCTGACAATCTGGCCTTCACCTTGCTCCCGATGCATCCGACGCTGTCAATGTTGATATCATCTTGAGGATGGCAACTGACGAAACCGGCTTCCGTGCTGCCGTAACACTGGATGAGATTGAGGCCGATGGCTTGGTAAAACTTGAAAAAGTCCGGACTGAGGAAGGCGCTGCCCGTGGCCGGATACTTGGTTTTGACCAGCCCCAGCTTGTCCCGGAGCGGCCTATAAACCAAGAGGTCGCCCATCTTATAGAGCATCTTCCAGTAAAAGGGAATATGGCCGCCCGCATGGTGCAAATCCATCACCCGGTATCCAATCTTCAAAAAAAGATCATAAGTGAACTTCTTCAAAAAACCGCCATCGTTGACTTTTATCTGGGTGGTCGAAACCAGACTCTGCCATTGTCGCGGCCCAAGCAGCATGAACCTAGGCGATATTTCCCGGTAGTCATGCATTATGGTTTCCGGCTCCTCGGGCATGTTGATGATCGCCCCTTTCATAAAACTGAGCCCGATAAACCAATGATGAAAAATGGAAGCAGCCGCAAAAGTGGAAAAAACATCCTCCCCCACGTCGACTTCGATGAATTCCTGCATCGTTTGGGCTGACTTTAATATGGACCGGTGAGTTATAACCGCCCCTTTGGGCAGGCTGCCCGTCGTTCCGGAGGTATAGCAAATGATAGCGGTGTCGTTGTCTTTTCTTGCCGTAGCCTTTTTTTCAAAAATCCCAGGGTTGCTCCTGTCATATTCCATGCCGAGTTTTGTCAGTTGGTCGTAACTCATCAAGATCGGATCATCGTATTTTCTCAAGCCCTTTGGGTCCCAATATATGACCTTTTGAACCGTGGGGGTCTGCTCTTGGATCTCCAGAAGTTTATCCACCTGTTCCTGATCCTCGGCAAAGACGAACCTGGCCTCCGAATGGTTGATGATATAAGCGACTTCCTTGGCTATGGAGTCGCTCCACAAGGCCACCACAATCCCGCCGATCGCCTGGGCCCCACACTCCGCCCACAACCCTTCCGGCTCGTCATCGCCTATGACCGCCACCTTGTCTTCCGGCTTAAACCCCAGAGCCAAAAGGCCGAGCCCGGCCAATTTCGCTTCCCTGTAAAGGTCTTTCCAGGTGTAGGTCTGCCAGATCCCGAATTTTTTCCTCCGGATGGCCGGTTGATCTCCCCAAATTTGACTGTTTCTTATCAAATACTTGGCATAGGTATCGATTGCCGTCATCACTATCCTCTTTGGTGGGGACTTTTATTGCTCACCCAAGTAAGCCTTTATGACCCGCTCGTCGGTTTTGATCTCCTGGGGAGTTCCTTCAGCAATCTTGACTCCAAAATCGAAGACCACGATCCGATCGGATATATCCATGACAATATCCATGTCGTGCTCGACAAGAATGACGGTTTTGTTCGCTTCTTCCAGCACATCCAAGACAAAGCGAACCATGTCTTCCTTTTCTTCCACGTTCATTCCGGCTGTCGGTTCATCCAGAAGTATTATTTGGGGCTCCAAAGCCAGCGCTCTCCCCAGTTCCACCCGCTTCCTCAACCCGTAAGGAAGACTGCCCACCTCCTGATGCCTGATGGCCTGGATTTCAAGGAAATCGATGATATTCTCGACGATTTCCCTTTCCCGGATTTCCTTTTTTTGGGCCGGCCCGTAATAAAGGCTGCTGGTGAAAATATTGGGTTTGACAAAGATGTGTCTGGCCGCGAGCAGGTTTTCCAGAACCGTCAACCCGGAGAAAAGTTCAATATTCTGGAAAGTCCGGGCAATGCCCAGTTTGGCGATTTTATAGGGCGGCAGCTTGGTCAGGGTATGCTGTCCGAAATAGACGGCCCCGCGCCAAGGCCGGTAAAAACCGGTGATGGTATTGATCAGAGAAGTCTTGCCGGCCCCGTTGGGTCCGATGATACTGAGAAGTTCGCCCTCTTTAACTTCGAAGCTTATCTCGGAAAGAGCGGTGACACCTCCAAATACCAGACTGATGTCTTCACAGCGTAAAATGGGGGAGTTGCTTCGTGCCGCCATTGATTACCTCTTGTTTGGACTTCGTGTAACCCTGGCCCCCGGTCATCAGGCCTGCTCCGGAAAAAAACTGCCCACGCCAAGAGCAGACCCAGGCGCAACCGGGCCGTCACGCTTCTTGCTTCGGTTGGTTCGAGCGCCTTTTCCAAAACGCGGTCGGATTGTTCACACATAAACCAAAACCACCTGGTCGATCCGGCGTTGAATTGGCTGTCCGGTTTTCATCGCCGGCACTCCATAAATCAACATCGGACTTCGAGGTCCAGACCTCTTTGTGAGGTCCGCTGTCTAGGCATTTTATTATATCCAATAAACATGCCAGCCAGAACACAAGTTAATTATTTTTATTAATTCAGTATTTTATCAAAACAGACCCTGGGAGATTCCCACTATGCACAATATTTAAATTTTAAAACTTTAAATATTGTGCAAAAGGATTGAAAAACCACTCCCCCTTATGGTATTTATAAAATCAGGAGTAGCCGCGGGAAGACGATTCCGGGGAAAAAGCGATCATTCAAGTCCGAATAAAATCATGGCCTTGTTTCGGCCGACCTGGGAAGAAAATCGCCTTTTCCAACTCCGGCGGCCGCGGTAGCTCGGCCCGGACCCGGGCCGGCGGATGACCGGACGGGGAGAAGCGATATTTGGAATTGGAGTCAAGTAGTCTCCCTTACCACGGGGGAGGAATCCCCCAGGCAAAAATTCTGAGAAAGGGCGTGGCGATATGGAATCATTATTAAGAATATCCGATTTCTCTCAAACCGCCAACTCAATTCCCCTCTCCCTCTTGGCGCTTTTTGAAAACCACTTTTCCATCGATTGGGTCGTGGAGCTGACCAAGAAAAAGGTTTCGGAAACCTTGGCCTTTTTGGAAGAAAAGGTCAAAGAGGAAGTGCTGAACAAGGACGGACCGGGAGTCTATTCCTTCAAAGACGAAAAGCAAAAACGATTTTGGCTCGAGCAAATCAGCCCGGCCGAGAAAGAGCAAATCCACCGGCAGATCGTCCTGATTCTCCTGCGTGAACTTCCGGACGATCCCCCAAAAGCGAGGGTCTTGGCCCATCACCTGCTACAGATATCCAACGATGTGGATACGGCCCGCTGGTTGTTGAGGGCCGGGGACGCCCACCTCAAGGTCTTTCGCAACGAGGAGGCCCTTCAGTGTTACCGGAAAATTCTCGACGATTTTTCCGATGGACAAGGTGAGGAGATCGACGCGGTGTTTGTTGAAACCGCCGTCAAATATTCAAAAATTTCCATCGGCACGGACCACACCGAAAAAATCCTTGAGTTTCTGTATGACGCCTTGATGAGGGCCAAACGCCGGGAAAAGCGGACCTGCGAATCCCTCCTGGAAATGCACATTGCGAAAAACAAGTGGCTTCTGTCGGAATATCGCAGCGCCTTCAAACATTTCGAGCACGGGTGGGACCTGGCCAAGACCCTGAACGATTCCAAACTGCTGCGTTCGGCCAAGACTTTCAGCTCGTTTTTCCTGTACTGGCAAGGACGATTCCACGAAGTCGTGGAGAGTTACGAAAAGTCTGTCCCGGACGTGGAGAGGTACCCCAAGGGCAATTACCCCCTGATCGCCTCCTCGCTGGTCGGCTACTGTTACTGCCTGGTGGGCAACGTCACCCAAGGCCTGGGCATGCTCAATTCCATCCACAAATACTGCCTTGACGGAGACAACATGCACGTAGCCGCCCGGGCCAGCTTGAACATCGGCAAGGTCATGCTCGACATCGGCCAACCCGACCGGGCCCTTCAATATATTGAAACCGCGATAGAAGAGGCCACTCGAGGCACCAACGATTTAGTCCTGATCTCGGCCAGGCTGCTCTCCGCCTATGCCCACTACCTCGAGGGGAACCATGACCAGGCCATCGCCTCCCTCAACCAGTTCGTCCATCTCAGTGAACGGGTCAAGATCACCGTCCAGCCCTATCCCTTCCTGCTGGCCCTGCTCTGGCTCATGGAAGAAGGCCGCCTCCCCAAGCCCCCCGGCCTGTCCTTCGACGCCGTCTTGCGCCGGATGATCAGAAGTGAAAATATTTTCATGAAGGGCGTGGCCTATCGGTTCAAGGCCCTGGAGCAAAAAAAAGAAGGCCGGCCCCCGGAAACCATACTCCGTTCCCTCAACACCTCCATAAAATGGCTTGAAGAATCCGGCCACCAGGTCCAACTGGCCTTCTCCCTGATCGAGTTGGTCCGCCAGCACCTCCTGCTGGACAATGCAAAAGCGGCCGAAAAAACAGCCAAGAGGGCTTATGAAATCCTGGCTTCCTTCAACAGCGATCTTTTTCCCCGGGACCTGAGCACCCTGGTCAGAAGGCAGCATCACGACGAAGGGTTTTTCAAGGAAATCCTCCTGCTGGGCAAGGAAATCGTGACGACCCGCAACATCAAGGAATTGGTTCAACAGATTATTTCCACCGTCAACCGGATCACCGGGGCGGAACGCGGCGCCATCTTTCTTTTGGAGGACAACGGAAAAGGCCGGAATTTCCAGCTTCGGGCCTCGAAAAACCTGACCCTGGACCAGATTTCCGATCCCCTCTTCGAACCCTCGATGAAAATGATCAAAGAAGTGGCCCGAACAGGCCGGGGCCGAATCGTGGAAATGAGTCCGGAAACCGCCTTCCCTCCTCCCAACGGCATTATTCGCTCCAAAATCTGCGTCCCCATGATCCTCAAGGACAAGGTCATCGGGGTTTTGTATCACGACAACTGCTTCCTCTCCAGCGCCTTCAAGGAGTCCGATCTCGAACTCCTGACCTATATTGCCAGCCTGGCCGGTTTCGCCCTGGACAACGCCCGGGCCTGGGAGGAAGTCCGAAGATTGAATCAAAAACTTCAGGAAGAGAAACTCTATTACGAAGAGGAGCACCTCGAAAGCCTCCATTTCGACGACATCATCGGGGAAAGCCCTGCCATTAAAAGAGTTTTGAGCCAAGTCAATCAAGTGGCCTCCACCGACGCCACCGTCCTTATCCTGGGGGAGACCGGGGTGGGCAAAGAGCTCGTGGCCAGGGCCATCCACCGGATCAGTCCCCGGAGCAACGGACCCTTCATCCGGGTCAATTGCAGCGCCTTGCCGGAAAGCCTCCTGCCCAGCGAGCTGTTCGGCCATGAAAAAGGGGCCTTTACCGGCGCTTCTTCCACCCGGATCGGACGGTTCGAACTGGCCGATGCCGGCACCCTTTTCCTCGACGAGGTCGGGGACCTTCCCCTGGAGGTCCAGGTCCGCCTGCTCCAGGTCCTCCAACACAAGGAATTCGAGCGGGTCGGAGGAAGCAAGACCATTCACTCCGACTTCCGGCTCCTGACCGCCACCAACCACGATCTCAAGCAACAGATCGAAAAAGGCCGCTTCCGGCCCGACCTCTATTACCGCCTGAACGTCTTCCCCATTTACGTTCCGCCGCTGCGGGAAAGGAAAGAGGACATCCCCCTGCTGGTCTATTATTTCCTTCGCATCTACAACTCGAGAATGAGAAAGTCGGTGGAAATCATCCCCGACGAAGAGATGACCAAGCTGAGGGAATACCACTGGCCGGGCAACGTCCGGGAACTGGAGAACATCATCGAAAGAGGCATCATTCTGACGGCCGGGAAAAGGTTCAAGGTTCCGGAACTGGCGGCCGCTTCACCGCCCTCCGCCGAGCCCGGCATTAAAGACACCCTGAGTGAGAATGAAAAGCATCATATCCTGCGGGCCTTGCACAAGACGGGCTGGAAGGTGCGCGGTCCGGACGGCGCCGCCGAACTCCTCGACATTCATCCGTCCACTCTCACCTTCCGGATGAAAAGACTCGGCATCTCCAGACCCAAGGGCATCCCCAAGAGGCGGATCGGATGAATCGACCAGGCAAGGCCGGGTGGCTGGGTCTCGCGTTCCGGGAACACCACGCTTAATCCTTAGTTAATTATCGTGTCCCCGGAACTCCTCTCCACCTTGGATTCCGGAAAAGACCGCCGGGACCGATCCCCGCGGCCCCTACATCCTCCCGCCCCGTAAAATCGAAATCAGCAGCCAGAAACCCATGATCCCGGCCGCCACGTACCCGGCCAGGCCGATGACCGGAATGTCGTGCCACTTGGGCGGAATTCCGGACAGGACGACCAGCGACGACCCGATGATCAGCGACGCCAGGACAATGGCGAAAGCCAACCGGTTGCCCACCCGGTCCAGGGTGTTCAGAATCGGATCGAGCCCCAAGTGCTCGAATTCAAGCTTGAGCTTGCCCTGCCGGGCCAGCCGGAGGATGGTCCTCAGTTCGCCGGGCAGTTCCTTGACCACGCCGACCAATTCCTTGCCGAAATCCCACAGGTCCCCGGCCAGCCGCCGCGGATGAAAGCGCTCCCGCTGAATACGCTCCACAAAAGGCCTGGCCTTCTCGATCATGTCGAAATCCGGGTCCAACCGCCGGCCCAAACCCTCAATCGAGGTCAGGGCCTTGAGCAACAGCAGCAGGTCCGGGGGAACGCCCAGTTGGTACTTGGCGGCCAGCCGGAAAAGCTGCTGCATCAGCCGCCCCAGCTCCAGTTCCTTAAGGGGCCGGTCAAGGTGCCCCTCGATAAAATCCCTCAGCTCCCGGCCCAGGGCCCGGCGGTCGGGTTCTTCTTCCCAGACGGTCAGCCTGAGCAGGACCTCCACCAGGGCGGTTTCGTTGCGCCGGACTATGGCCATGACCAGGTCCACCAGGTCTTCCCTGGTCGAGCGGTCCAGGCGGCCCACCATGCCCAGGTCCAAAAAACAGACCACGTGGCCCGGCAGGACCACGATGTTGCCCGGATGGGGGTCGGCGTGAAAAAAACCGTGGATCAGAATCTGCTCCATGACCAGGTCCGCGCCCCGCTCGGCCAGTTCCTTCAAATCGAAGCCTTCGGTCCGCAGTCTGGCGATCTGGTCGGCCTTTATGCCTTGAATGTATTCCATGGTCAGGACCCGTCCGGTCGAAGCCTCACGAAAGACCTTGGGCACGTAGACCCGCTGGTCCTTTAAAAAATCGGCCGCGAGCCGTTCCAGGTTCGCGGCCTCGCTCCGGTAGTCCATCTCTCGTTCCATGGTCCGACCGAATTCCTCGACCACTTCGGTCGGCTTATGCACGGCCCAGCCTTCCAGATGACGCTCCATCAAGGTGGCCAGGTGAAACAGTATCTCCAGATCGACTTCCACGATCCGCTTGATCCCCGGCCGCTGAATCTTGACCGCCACCGGCTCCTCGCCCTCGACCAGACGGGCCAGATGGACCTGGCCGATGGAGGCCGCCGCCAGGGGCTCCGGGGCGACCTGGTCCAAAACCTCGGACCAGGCCGGCCCCAGTTCGGCCTCCAGAATCCCTTTGGCCTCCGGCCAACTAAATGGCGGCACTTCGTCCTGGAGCTTGGCCAGCTCCTCCAAAAAATCCGGCGGCAGCAGGTCCGGCCTGGTGCTGAGGATCTGGCCCAGTTTGATGAAGGTCGGCCCCAGTTCCTCCAGGGCCATCCGCAGCCGCTCGGCCCGGGAATAATGCTCGATCTTTTCCTTGCGCTTGAAAAATAAAAGCTGCCGGCCCAGGTCCAGGTAATGTTCCACCTTCAGGCTGATCACCAGGTCCTCGAACCCGAAATTGAACAAGACGCCCAGGATTTCCGAGTACCGGGCGATATGACGATAAGTCCGGCCGACCAGGCCGATCTTGCGAATCATCATGAACGAGCCCCCGCTGGCTTCAAGGCTAAAGACCGCTCCGGCCCCGGGGCCGAAAACCCCGCCCCGGCCGCAACCTCGCTTCCGCCGACCTTTTTACTACCTTACCATGACCGCGGGCGCATTTGTAGGACCAAAAAAAACCGGCCCTATTCAGGGCCGGCGGTCCGATTCGGCCGGGTGGCCCCGACAACTCGTTTTCTTCCGGGTGGCTCAGACAATCCCGGTCCCACGGGATTGTCTGAGCGCCAAAAGCGCAAGACCTCACGATTGAAGGCCAGTTAGCAAAATAGCCGGTCGCACTGGTGCCCCCCAGACCTGTCCGCCTCCGGCGGGCCTGCTGTGGGAAAAGTTCTTATTGCCTCCCCGTTCCACAAACTCCCGGGTGGCTCAGACAATCCCGGCCCCACGGGATTGTCTGAGCGCCGAAGGCGCAAGACCTCACGATTGAAGGCCGGTTAGCAAAATAGCCGGTCGCCCCACAACTCTGATTTGGGAAAGGTCCTTGCGCCTCCCTCGCCTCATAAACCACTCATCCGGGGTGGCCCCCGGTCCTGCCCCCAGGCGGGATTGCTGGAGCGCCACAGGCGCAAGAGGACAGCCCCGGCGTTTCTTTCCTGGGTCCCTATCTCCAGTTTGAAACCCCTCTACTTCCCGCACCTTATCCCACCGGGTGGCTCCGACAACTTGTTGTCGGAGCGCCGTAGGCGCAAGAGGTTTCTCGATCCCAGGCTCCGCCTGCCCACTCATACGCCCACTCATACCAAGTTGCCTTCAAACAAAGTTTATCCGAAAGTCATGGCGAGGAATCCCGCTACAGCGGGATGACGAAGCCATCTCTTTTGATTTCAAGGGATTGCTTCGGTCCGTCCGCGACGAACCTCGCCATGACTTCATCCTCATCTTTAGTCTAGGTATGAAGGCAAATTAGTATCAGGCCGCCCGCCGGATTTAGATTGCACTTCAGGACCGTCCATATTAAAATATAGATAATTCTCCATATTGTAAGGGAGAATCACCGATGATTAATTACACCGCTAAATACACCAAAATAGACTCCGGCTATATGGGGCAATTGATCGAATGGCCCGAAGTCGTCACCGAAGGCAGGGAACTTGAAGAGTGCCGCACCATGCTTCGAGATGCTTTGCACGAAATGATCTTGGCCTATAAGCAGCTAGGCAGGGAAATTCCGCGCGGCAACGCCCTCATCGAACAGCTTCCCGTCGAGGTGGAAGGTTTCGGTCAAACGGCATAAACAACTTGATCGGGTCACGGCGAACGAAATCTGTAAACAGGCCGGTATCTTACCAAAATTTTAAAACGCTCTATAGTTGGCCCAAAATCGATTCGCGCCCGTCAGATATTTTGTATATTGAAAATTTGGCTGTTTCTCAATCACCGGATTGGTAACCCAATCATTCCCACGCTTTATCCCACCGGGTGGCTCCGGCCACTTGATTGCCGGAGCGCCGCAGGCGTAAGAGGACCAGCCAGATGGACCCAAAACGCCTGCTTGCTGAAATACCCTTGTCCATATATCTTGGGGTCTACGTTCTGTGGGTCTTGTCCCCACGACCACCTGATTCCTCCGATTTTCTATCCCACAGAAGAGCTGCCGGTGGTAGGCAAAATTTTGGAGGTCATTACATAAGTCACACAAAAAGGCCAAATTTTTTAATTCTCAGGCGCCTGAATTTCTAAGTACTCTTTTTTCTCTGCTCCGGATAAGGCTAAAAGCAATACGGAAAGTCGGCCTAGGTCGAGAAGCCATCGTTGTCCTAATCCCCAACTATAATTCTTGAAAAAGCCTTTTGGCGATGGATATTCGATATGAATGTCAGGGTGAAGTGCTTTCACTATATAGCTTCCGACGGCCTGCAATTTGCTTCCTGAGGGTGCTAGTAAAATACGATGATTGGCTGAAAGTTGCCAATAAAGTTGCAATAGTAAGGAAACTGTTCCTCTGTAATCCAAAGTTGATGCTACACGTTTAGGCATTGAAACTCCACTACTACTCGTGGACTTAACAGGATTGTCTTCAGACCATTCATTTCTCACTTGATCATGTATCCAAGCGGTGGCTTCTTCACGCCATTTGTGAACCGGTGGAACGCCATTAATCAGAAAAAGACGACTAGGGTAAACGGAATTTAGTAATACCTGAGTAAGAACATTATTGAATGACATAAATACAATTGCGGCAGTTGGTTGTCCTTGCATAGCCACACTAGCAAGTGAATCTACTCGAACAACACCATGAACACCATCGTATATTTGTAATGTTGGTCGATGAATTTCGTTGTCCCTTTTTGCACGTTCAAACTCTTCTTGACTTGGACCATATTTTTCCGCTTCGCAGTAAAGTATACGTACTGGTAAATCAATTCTTTTGCAAACATTTAAAACAAGTATGATCAAAAGCTTGGACATTGTGGAGATGTCAATAATAACGCGATTTATATCTTGTGCTTGAAGGATGGTCTGCAGTTGCATTTCAAATTCCCCGGGCGCAAACCGGTTGTACTTAAGGGTATTATCATTTGAAACATTGATACCAATATTCGAAAGAGCAACCCTTACATCTGAAAGACGATTTGCATTATCTACTGGAATATAATCGAAAAGTACGGCTCGAGAGCTACGATTAGGTAAAACCGCACCTGTAATATCCATCGTTCGGTCTTCGAATCCAGGTGCATGGATTATTATATCACCGTCTTCAAGCACTAGACGTTGAAAACGCTGAAGCGGCGGCAATATATTCTCCAGAAAGACTGGAAAAAGTTTGGTCATCAATTCTATTTATCTACCTCCTCATTATTATTGCTATTATCGTTTTTATCATTTGAACCAATATCATCGTAATTATAGTCAGAATTATCTGATGATAATGGTTTTGAAAATTGTATTTCTAACTGATTTCTCGGTTCACTAATGCGTGATCGTCGCGCAGATAGACCAGCTTTAAATTCATCTGGTTTTAGAAGAAGTTGAATGAATTTTTCACATGTTAATTGTACGCTATCCCTTTTGGAAAGAGCAAGAGTGCAAAAAGGGATCAGCAAACGACGCAGATAAAGTCTAGGAACAAAAGTGCCACGCACACTCTTCCCACGGTTGTCTCGCATAAAAAGTCCATACCGAACAAGATCACGATATATTTCCCGTGCAAGACCATCAATCCTAAACTCGTCAAATATTTCTATACGGAAGGCCATACGGGGAACTTCACGTTTTTTCACCCCCTCTTTTAGAATATAAACAGGACCAAGTAAAAGTTCTCTTGCTGCCGCAACAAATCCTTCTACTACTGCTTTCAAGTGGTTCCCGTAGTCTCCACACAGTTTGTAATTTGGATTATTAATTTTTATGAGTTCTAATTCTTTCCTAATCCTCTCTGGATTAGTAGGTTCATTACGAGTTTGTGAGTTGAGCCATTCCCCTCCTCGATTACGAAAAACTCGGTCTTGAATTTCATGATTAATTGGAACTATTATTGTACTAATCGGAATTTTTTGTTGAGATACTTCCGATGCTTGATCTACAACATCAGTGATTAGTTGAATCATTGCCCTTGTATCGCCAGACCAAAGATCAGAGAATACATTATCACCAAAATAATAGACTCGAGCTCGCGAACGACCACGCCTCTTTGAACCTCCACTAATCTTTGGTTGCCTGCCCAGTGCCTCATTTTTTCCCAAACCTCGTAATCGCCTTGCAAATTCTGTTTTTGAAAGGCTCATATGCTCTAGAAGTTTTTGAAGGGAGGTGGTGCCTGATGGTATTCTAGAATCGATAGGGAGTCTCCTTGAAAATACTTCGTTTAGAAACATAAGGCGTTCTGGATCGGAAAGAAACAACGACTCTTCCCCCATATCCACAAGCTGATAGTCATCGCCATCTTGTAAATTTTTACCACTAGAATCCTCCGGTACAAAGGTGCTTGATGCTTCAGTGGCCACTTTGGCGAGAAAATCTGACGAGCGTTGAAAAAATAACCTATTAAGGACTCTTTGCATCGATAAAGATACACGTGGAGTTGAAAAGTCATCTATGAAAAGAAGTACAGCTCTTTCACCTATCCATTGGCAGCAATTACGTATTCGTTGAACGAAGTAAGGGAGCCAACGGCTTTGGGAAAGTTCTTTATAACCGGGGAAGGGCTTATTAACTCTATCAATGGGAAATTTCCATTTAATTTGTTCAAGAATTGTTCGATATTGCTCCAATCGGTCTTCGCCATCAACAAGTGTGATGTTATTTTCAGAAATTAACAAATCACGTAATAGTGACAGAAGCTCATTGTTAGCCTGCTCCTTCATTCTAGCTGATCGTGAGGACTGCACGGCAAGAAGATCTGCTAGTATACAAAGGTTCGCATAACAAATAAGCCGCGATTCATCATCATATGTAGGCCTCTCAGGGAAATTTGCAAAAGCATCTGCAAAATCGTTGGCGTTTACATAAAATGCAATAAATTGTCTGTTGGTTGCTAATTCGGGTACTTCTCCGCATTCTACTATGAGGCGCTCGCTGAGCCTCCTGAATAACATAGTCTTACCACATCCGCGTGGACCCGTAACAACCGTTGGAATATCCACAGCGAGAATTTTTGAACGTGCCGGTACCGTTGGAACGAAAAGCTTCCGCCACCAGTCCCAACGCTCGCCGATCATTTCGCTAACCTGGAACTGGCCTACGCTAGTCTTTTCGTTGGGTGACGTTTGTTCAATTCCATTTTCACTAGTTTCTCCATCTGAAAAAGACTTATCTACTTTGGCGTGGAGCTTCACTTCATTTAGTGTTCGAAGCAGATCATGTGGAATCCGACGCTCAACTTCGTTAGGCTCGTACAACAATTTACCAAGGCTACGCTTTATCGCCTGTAATATATTACGGTCTGTCGCAGTAGCTGTGACATAGTTTACTCCCGATATCATCTCGTTGATAATCTGCGCTAGGCCATCATAGTCATCCTTTGGCATCTTCGCTGCACCGGTGGCACCATAACCGAAATCTGACACGAATATCGGTACCCGCGGTTGTAAAGAGTCATCTAGGGTTGCAATTTCTGGATCGCCAATTAGGATGTTACCTGAGTGTAGATCACCATGACGGGGTACTCCATTTTTATGGCAAGCATGGAGTACATGAAGAATCCGTTCGACAACCGCGATTAAAAAACTGGTATTTATCTCTTTTTCTCTTTGTAAAAATTGATTTAGATTTTCACCGGGCGGTATATAGTCCCAGACTGTATATTGAGCAAGACGTGTAGTGCCATGTTGAGTAATAGTTGTTTCACCGACGTTATGGAAATGGACAACACCCTCCACCAATTGAAGCTGCATTACTTTTTTAAGTTCAATTTCCCAGCCGGTCTTTAATGTGTCAAAAATAAGTTTTACTGCCCATTTACTATCAGGAAAATTATCATGCTGAGCCCGATATACATACCCGATTTTACCCTTACCCACGAATTGCATAAGTTCATAATTTCCGACCTTTTTCCCAGCCAAGCTACAACACCAATCATCATTATCTCTTGTCGTCATTCTCGCCTCGCAATGTTCATTGTCTGATTATAGACAATTTCAATTCTGGCTACTGGAATTAGTTCAATCTTTACGATACACTAATATAGTTTCAGCTTTTGTGCCACGGCACTCCCGTCTTGATCTACGGATATCTGGTATTTTATCGCAGTACATACTATCAAGTTGGAAGGCACGAAGTGCCTTGTCTTTTTCAAATAACTTGTGTGTGAGCAATGCTGTACGACTTTTTCGATTTGTGCCTCTGGTGACGTCTCCAACAACAAGAATAATATAACCTCCGCGCTTAATACCGCAAGCAAGACGACCAAATACTTTTTTAAGAAGTTCCGTAAACGCCTGCTCACGATTGGAGGCCATCAGCTCTAATCCTTTTGGTAACGATCGATCGATAAACCATAACCGAAGTCGATTATCACGAACATAATCTAATTCATTCATGTATGGCGGGCTTGTAATTATTGCCTTTATTCTTTGAACACGTGTGAACTCTCTTGCATCGATATTATTTACACGCCGAGATTCTATATATTTATCAGGTGTCCTACGGAAGGTTCTTCGAATCTTAGCTTTAAGTCTGCCGAAAACTTCACGTTCCTCGTACATTTCGGGAAAATTTTTCCGTGGAAACTTGCGATCTCTAAGGTAGGGTACAAGGTGACTGCTTGGATACGACAAAAATCCGGGGCGCTGGTGATGCAAAATACCAAGAAGACAAGATAAAAGGAAATTATCTCCTCTTTCTATACATGCATCACGAAATGAAAGGGCATTACGGAGTGTTTTCGGATGGAAAAATCGTCGTACCCATAAGGGGACCGTGCGAAGATCCTGATGGAAATACTTTTCGCGTGACAAATTCCATGCTTTGTGTAGTCGTTGCTCCGCTACCTTTAAACTCGCCGGTGGAAATAATTTGGCACGTGTTAATAAAACAGCGTATGGGTTCCAATCACCCGCGACTACTTTCCGTCCATTAGATGCAGCTTCAAGAGCAATAACACCGCAACCGCAAAATGGGTCAACTATAAGGTCACCGGGGGATGTCCAGTTCAATACAAGATACCGAGCCATGGATGTCTTCATTCGCCCAATATAAGGAGCAATCTGATGGAACGTCCAGTCTTTTGCCATAGTCGATTCGGATGACCATGTTGGCTCTTGAATACCATCCCCGCATGACAGAAATGTAGATTTTAATGTGGAGTATATTGGGGTCAAAAACTCTCCTTAGTCCACCTCTTCAATATTCAAAATTAACCATAAGAATACCGCTGTTACATAAAGTTAAAAAAGCCAAAATCCTTTTGTTTTTTGGTACAATGCATTTTGCATAAATAATACATTAGCCTAAAGCATGAAACTTATTCCGAGACATGAATTCGACGCTCTAGCTCACAATCGTCTGCCTGGCAACAGACTCCTTGAAATAAGTCGCTGGCCATAATATTGCTAATTTATTAAATTTTAGGGATATTATACTTAATTACAATTTCTTTCCCTCCGGGAAAATAATCCCTTTCGGGAGAAACCCACCCCTCAGGCAGAACCGAGAATATGCCCCTTTCCCGGCCTAAATATAGCTTAGTGATCGGCCGGTTGCAAGAAATTTTTGCGCGTATGAAATTAAATCTCATCCCTTGCTCCAGCCAAAGGTTGCTGGAGCAAAAGAAAAGGTTTTGAGAAACGCCGGACTTTATGCCAAGGAGGGAAATTTGATGGGGAGGCCGGCGGACTTTCCCGATGGAGCCATCTTTAGGCCTGGGCCTCATGCGCCTGCGGCGCCCCGACAACGAGTTGTCGAGGCCACCCAGTGGAAAATAAGCTCTGCGCAAGCCTGGGAATGAATTTCCAGGCTGGAATCGGTGGTCATGCTGGGAAGGGCAAGATGGGCAAGGGAATTTAGGGAAAGGGAGATGTTAGATCCGGGCCACCCAGCGGTTTCAATCCCAGGCCGGGGCCTCTTGCGCCTGCGGCGCCCCGACAACGAGTTGTCGGGGCCACCCATATCGACCGTTACCCAGCCTGTCGGGCCGACCGTGGGTCGGCCAATCGTCTAATTTTTTAACATCATCCAAGCAGGTGTAAAAAAATCATCCAGAAGATTTACGCCTTTGAAGGAAACTTGGCGGACAACCACCTAAAATTAAAAGCTATTTAATGGCCATTAAGATTTGTTGGCCTGGGGACTGGTTTTTGCTAAACTTATACCTAATAAAATCAACCCGATTTTTAGGAGGCAGGTCAGATGGGGGAAAAAATCGAACTCAAAGTTTCGGGCATGAGTTGCGGCCACTGTGAAATGGCCGTCAAAAAAGCCTTGCTGGCCGTGGCCGGCGTAAAAGACGCTCAGGCCGACCACCAAGCCGGCCGGGCCGAAGTGGAAGCCGAAGGTCCGGTTGACCGCCGGCTTTTGATTGAGGCCATAAAAAAAGCCGGTTACGAGGCCAGTTAATTGCGGCCGCCGCGTCCGAAGACGCTGTTTCTGCCCGTTTTGGGACTTCTGGCCGCGGTCCTGGTCCTGCTGACCGTGGTCACGGTCACGACTTATTTCAACCTGGATCGGGCCGGCCGACAGGCCGAACGGATTCTGGCGGCCCAGGGTTCGGCCATTGTGTCCGGACTGGCCGCCGGGCTGCGCACCGGCTGGCGGCACTGGATTTGGCAGGCCGATTCGCTCCAGGAATTGACCCAGCAGATGTCCCAAGCCGGAGATGTGGCTTATATTGCGCTTTTGGACGGGCGCGGCCGGATTCTGGCCCACTCCAACCCGAACCTGGTCGGAAAATTTTTGGGTCAAACCGGCCAGATCGTGGACCGGTTGGAAACGGAGCAAGTGACCGGCTGGTTCGATGAAAGCGGACTATACCTCTCCGGCCGGCGGCTGGGCCAGGAAGAATACGGCCTGAGGCCGCCACGAGATGACCTGGGGCCGGGCATGATAATGAGACGCCAGCACCTGTTTCAAACGAACCCCGACCTCAGACCCCAGGTGATTCTGGTCGGCCTGGAGACCAAGACCTACCGGGAGGCCCGGGACCGGCAGTTCCAGCACGCCTTGATCATGGCCGGGCTGCTTTTCGTTTTAGGCTCGGGGGCTATCTACTTTATTTTCGTGCTCCAAAATTATAAGACCATCGACCGGACCTTGTCGGACCTGAGTACGTACACGGCCCAAATCGTGGACAACATGCCCAACGGCTTGATTACTCTCGATGCCAGGGGCGAGCCGGTCATGATCAACCGGGCGGCCCGCCGGATGTTCGCCTGGGGGGACCGCGAGGAGCGGACCTTGGCCGAAGCGCCGGTGATCAAGGCCTTGTGGGAGCGGTACGCCGAGCGGCTGCAAAGGGAATCGACCGTGGTGGAAGAAGAATTCGAGGCCCCGATGGACGGCGGCGGGCTGCTGCCTTTGGGCGTGGGCGCGGCCGCGGTTCCGGGCGGGGCCTTGGGCGAAACCGAATCGGGCCTGGTCTTCATCCTGCGGGACCTGCGTCAAATCAGGGCCTTGGAAGACCGGGTGCGGCAGAATGAAAAGCTGGCCGCCGTGGGCCGTCTGGCCGCGGGCGTGGCTCACGAGGTTCGTAACCCGCTCAGTTCCATGCGGGGCCTGGCTCGTTTTCTGGCCCGGGATTTGGATGACCAGAGCCGGGAAGCGGAGTACTTGAAGGTCATGGTCGAAGAAATCGACCGGCTGGACCGGGTCATCAGCGGGCTTCTGGATTTCGCCCGGCCGCGCCGACCCGAACTCAAGCCGGTGAACCTCAACGAGACGGCCCGGCACACCGTGGACCTGATCACGGACGACGCCCGTCACCAGGGGGTCAGCGTCCGGGAAGACCTGGCTCCGGAAAAGCCGATGGTTTTGGCCGACCGGGACCAGGCCGTGCAGGCCATGCTCAACGTGCTGCTCAACGCGGTCGAAGCCATGCCCCAGGGCGGCCGGATGACGGTCAGCACCAAGTCGGACGGGCGGGAAGCGTTATTTGTAGTGGAGGATTCGGGGCCGGGCTTTCCGCCGGGCGACCGGAGCCGGTTCCTGGACCCGTTTTTCACCACCAAGGACAAGGGTTCGGGCCTGGGTCTGGCCCAAGTGGCCAGAATCATGGAAGCCCACGGCGGGAGCGTGGACCTGGGCGGGGAGCCGGGCCTGGGGGGCCGGGTGGCCTTGCGTTTTCCCATGGCCGAGAAAGACCAGTCCGCCCCGGCGGACAACCCGCCTGAAGCGGACAAGCCCGAGGAGGCATGAATCAAAACCTGATCATGGTCGTGGATGACGAGTCGGCCCACCGGCTGATGCTCAAGGCCCATTTGGAAGGGGCCGGGTTCGAGGTGGTCACGGCGGCCGACGGCCAGGAAGCCCTGGACCTGGCCCAGGCTCGATCCCCGGACCTGATCCTCCTGGACCTGAAGATGCCGGGCCTGAGCGGATTGGAAGTCCTTAAGCGGCTGAAGGAGTCCAATTTCGGCCGGCCGGTGATCATCATGACCGCCTTCGGGTCCATCGAGTCGGCGGTCCAGGCCCTCAAGCTGGGGGCCGAAGACTATTTGACCAAGCCCCTGGACACGGACCAGGTCCTGGTCAAGATACAAAAAGTCCTCAAACTCCAGGACATCGAGGAAATCCGGGTCAAGCGGGAAGAAAACCTGGCCTTCAAGTTCGACTTCAGCAGTCTGCTGGGCCGGAGCGAACCCATGCTGGCCCTGAAGGAGACCCTGGCCCTGGTGGCGCCGTCCGAGGCCACGGTCTTGATCACCGGGGAAAGCGGGACGGGCAAGGAGCTGGTGGCCCGGGCCATTCACGAAAACAGTTTCAGGTACAACAAGCCTTTTATCGCGGTCAACTGCGCGGCTTTGCCGGAAACGCTTTTGGAGAGCGAACTGTTCGGCCACGAGAAAGGGGCTTTCACCGGGGCTCACCAGCGCAAGGAGGGCCGGTTCGAGCTGGCCGATCACGGGACGCTGTTTCTGGACGAAATCGGGGAGATGGCCCTGACCATTCAGGCCAAGCTGCTGCGGGTTCTGGAGGAGGAGACTTTCGACCGGGTGGGCGGGACCAAGCCGGTCGAGGTGGACGTCAGGCTGATAGCGGCGACCAACCGGGACCTGGAGGCGGAGATCGAGGCGGGCCGGTTCCGGGAAGACCTGTTTTACCGGCTGAACGTGGTCCAGGTGCACGTGCCCAGCCTGCGCGAACGGGGGCCGGAAGACATCGGGCTTTTGGCCGAGCATTTCCTAACCGATTCGGCTCAGCGCAACCGCAAGAGGATCAAGGTCTTCCGGCCGCGGACCCTCAAGGCCCTTACCGGGTATCCCTGGCCGGGCAACGTGCGCGAGCTGATCAACGCCGTGGAGCGGGCCGTGATTCTGGCCCGGGGGGACCAGATCGAACTGGAAGATTTGCCGCTGACCATCCGGTCCTGGGCGGACGGCCGGGGCCGCAAGGAAGAGGCCGGGCCGCCCCGATTGAGCGCGGGCCTGACCTTGAGGCAGGTGGAGGCCGAACTGATTCAGCGGACTTTGACCGAGACCGGCGGCAACCGGACCAAGGCGGCCAACATGCTGGGCATCACCCGCCAGACCCTGCTCAACAAGATCAAGGAATATGGGCTGGAGTGAGGGGGGATTCTAAAAATATTTGATCTTGGCTTAACAATGAAGCTCCCCTAAACTGTAAGTAATTATCAAATTAAAAAGATAGTTTGTTGTCTCTAATTCCTATTTCTTATATTATTAGGACCTAGATAATGGATTAAGAATTCAAGTAAAGGGTTTCATGAACAAGTGTTTTGCTTGCCTCGAAAATAGGGCCTTGACCAGGGAGCATATTATACCCCAATCAATTGGTGGGCGATTGACGGATCTGCTTTATTGTAAAAATTGTAATGAGAAATTTGGGAAGTTACTTGATACAGAAATTTTCAAATCTTTTGGTCACATAGCAACGATTTTAGGAATTCAAAGGGACAGAGGTCATAATCAACCTTTCGAAGTTAAAGAGACAATTTCTAATATAGAACTATATTTCAATGGTCATCGTTTTAGGAGAAAAAAACCAATTGTAAAAGTTAAAAAAGATCAGGAACAGATTGAGATCGATGTCACTGCGCGTTCAAAAAAAGAACTTGAAAAAGTAATGAAATCACTTAAGGACAAGTATCAATTGCCTGGAAATTGGAAATGTTTTGAAGAAGAACACCCAGGTCCTTTAGATATAAAATATGAGCAAGAACTAGATAACAAATTAATTAGAAGAGCTATTACTAAAATTGCATACAGTTTTTTGTGCCATAAACTTCCACAAAAGGATGTACTTTCAAAAGATTTTAATAATACAAGAATATATATTTTAGATGGGGGAGTTGATGACCTCGCTTGTGCTAATTTCAAATATACGGGATTCATGTGTGATTACACAAGACCTCTTCATAAAATACATATAAATCTTAATCGAAAGCATGGTCTAGTAGTTGGCTACGTCATGCTTTTCGGAATCTTTAGATTTACAATTCTATTGTCAAGGACGTTCCATTCCTCTATTGAATGGCCCTCCGTCGATTACACTTATGACCCAGTGTTAAGAAGGGAGATACCAGGAAATCCTAACTTTGTGGCTCATGAAATATCTGAGGACCAGATTTTGCGTCCCAAACAAACCAAAGAAATTATTCTTAAAGAACTTAGGAAAACATACAAAATTATTGACAATTACGTAAAGGACTCAAAACTTTTAGATATAGAGGTAGAATGACTCCTATACCATATAATTAAAAAACCTTAAGCCTAAATTTTTACGTTACATTAAGTTGGGAAAGAATCTTTTTTAACAAGGAAATTATATACTATTAGAAAATTATAATACTATTTTCGATCAAATAAATGAAGCTCTCCAAAGCAAGTTGCCGGATATCAAAGCTGAAGTAGGCCTTTTCCTGTTTTACGGTAACTCCGAAGCAAGCTACGGAGAATTTCAAATTTAATCGTTATGTTATAGTTAAACCAGCAAGCAGAATGTCTTGCGCCTATGG
>Ga0209270_1001382_pt1 | contig 34303 bp, 21 predicted proteins | sample MTBAKSrepl1MetaG_FD_187456 | JGI IMG/M metagenome (GOLD analysis project Ga0209270, IMG submission 187456) | Enrichment culture microbial communities from Arthur Kill intertidal strait, New Jersey, USA, that are MTBE-degrading - MTBE-AKS1... | ecosystem: Environmental > Aquatic > Marine >...
GGCAAAGCTGTCCAACAAGGTTATTGAATACGCGACAGCGCGTCTGGGTCACAGGGTCCTGCTGGTGGCCGACATCCAGGCAGGGAATACGGCGTCCTGCCGCTGGGCCGGAAAATGGTCGAATCAGGTCCTTCAGCCTGTCTCAGTGGCCCCGATGACGGTCCGGAGGAAAAAACCCGAAACATTGGACGGGGTAACGGTTCAGCCGCTGACAAGTGACCATGCAGAGGCGTTTGTCCAGGGCCTGAACGCCTTCTATGAGGGGTACAATCTGTTTCAACCCGAAACCGCAGACAGCCTTACCGCCTGGCTTTCCCAAAAACCGCAGGGGCTCAATCTGCGCCACTGCCTGATGGCGAAAGACCCGCATGGCCAACTAATAGCCGGTCTGGCGATCGAGGAGGCCTGTCAACTACGCACCTACCAGGTTGCCCACATGCCCGCATTTTTACACCTCGCGAATAGACTGCTTCGTGTGATTCCTGCCGATGGGATCCTTCGAGAGATCCCGGTGAGCCGCTTCTGGTTTAGAACCGGAAAGGAGGCAGCCGCCCGATTTCTTTGGGAACAGGCCCGCTGGCGATGCCGCGACCGGGGCACAGCCCTCATGGCCTTTTTCGACCCCCACTCTCCCCTGGCCCGCGTCATCGACCTGAAGCCATGGTCCATACGCACCACCATGAACCCCGTGATCCGCTGGGAGACCCCTGTTTCTCTTGATCGTCCGGTTTACCCGATCCCCTGATCCTGCGTTGCACAACAAAGGCCCCCAAAGCCGCTTAAGGGCTGCAAGTCAATCGTTCCCACAACAAGACGGCAAGGCGCAGAGACCAAAAGATTCCCCTGCTTTTGACACAGAAAGATTAACGGTGCGCCCCAACGAAAGAGACCTTCCAGAGGGCCACATCCTTGACCGGCATGGGCTGGCTGGTCCAGTTTGAACCACCGTCCGAGGTGTGAAGGATGACCCCCTCCGGCAGGCCCAGGGAAGCGGCGCGTGCCTTGAAGCCCACCACCCATACAGTTTTTTCGTCCGAACAAGTCACGCCCTCGTACACGTATTGGCCCGTCGGGTCCATGATGTCGCTGATGACCTTTCCGTCTTTCAGCTGAACGCGGATAATGGCGCCGCTGCTCTCGCCGCTGATGTTCTGAACAGCCCAGGCCATATTCGCATGGGGAGCGCAGATATCATCCAGGTCATTGGGCCCGGAGACCTTTGGCGCGTCCAGTTTCCAGGCATTCCCACCATCCACCGTCCGGTAGATATTGGCATCAGGCCTCACCGTTGCCCATGCCACCTGAGAGTTGACAATGCTGACGGCCATAGGTCCGAATCCCGAGGCGCTGGGATCCGGGTTTATAAGCGTTTCCCGCCGCCAGGTCTCACCGGAATCCGGCGAGTGAATCATGCCATTCTCGCCGCTCCCCCAATCCGCAATCCATATGTCATCGCCTTTGACATCCATGCGATTGATCTGTCTCATGGCAATGCCTTCATGGGGAATCACCCTCCATGTCTTGCCCCCATCCCTGGTTTGCATCACGATGCCCGTCAGCGTGACAGCCCATGCAGCGCTTCTCGACAGACCCTTGATGCCCTTGACGACATCGGTCACCCCTTCAGGAAGCCGTTGGACGTCCCAGTTGAGACCCCCGTCGCTGGTGTGAAGAATTGCGCCTTTATCAATGTTCCCCACCGCGGCCCACGCAGTCCATTCATCCACCGCGCTGATATCATTTCCGGTCATTCCTTCCCAAAGAGCCGGGGCTCCCTGTTCCTCCCAGGTATTGCCCCCGTCAGCCGTATACAGGATGGCAGCCGTTTGCCCTCGATACCCGATAGCCCAGCCCACGCAGCCGGTCGCGGCCGGCTGGCTGCTATCGTCATCACTGCACCCGGGAGCCGAAAACAAGATACTCACAATCATTCCTCCGAGAATCAACCATTTCATCATCATCCCCCCTTGAATCCCGATGAATCCGCTCCTTACGCTACACTGATTCAATACCAATCCAATCATCATCTCTGATCTTTCATAAAGATGCGACGAATTTCCGATGATAGTTTTGTTTGAAAAAACAGACAGCGTTGTCATTCCATCTACAGGTAAAAGAAATAGGTCATCCCTACCAGAACGGCCATATAGATCAGGGCCAGTCCGCCACCGATTCGGAGATAGTCCTGGGTCCGGTATCCGCCGGCACTCATGTAAAGCGCATTCACCTGGTGCGTGGGCAGGATAAATGAATTGGAGACCCCCAGACCCACTATAATGGCCGCCACCCGAGGCTCGATGCCGATCTGGCTGGCAATGGAAATTCCCAGGGGCACCAGCAGGGTGCAGGCCCCCACGTTGGAGATCACCATGGTAAAACCGCAGCTCAATACTGCCAAAAGAATCAAGAGGAGTATGGGCGACATGATGGGTCCGAGTCCTGCAACGATCCCCTTTGCGATCCACGCCGCAGTCCCTGTCTGGTCCATGGCCATTCCCAAAGGGATGAGCCCCCCCAGCAAAAAGACGGTGCGCCAGTCCACGGCCCGGTAGGCCTCGCTGATGCTGATGACCCGGGTGAGGATCATGCCCACCGCCCCTGCCATGAGACAGACGGACAGGGGGATCGGATTGTACGGCTGGCTCTGAAAATAGAAACTCGACAGAAGCATCAATGCCAGGGCCGTCGAGAAACAGACGAGAGCGCGACCTGCCTTTTCAGGCTTTTGAAAGTCCTCCTCAAAGGGCGACATCATGATCAGGTCCTCATGCCGTTCTCTCAGTGCCGCCAGGCGCGCCCAGGTGCCGTGCATGAGAACGGCATCGCCGGCCTTAAGGGATCGATCCGCCATGCTTTGGTAATGGGTCTTTCCGGATTGATGAACGGCCAGGGGATTCAGGCCGAATGTCTGATGAAAACCGACCTGCCCGATGGTCTTGCCGATAAGACTCGAACGGGGTGAGACCACGCCTTCTGCAATGCCTGCCACCGAAGGATTGCACAAGGTGGCCCTGAAATGGACCGGCTCCTTCTTGAGCACCAGGCTGTACTCCCTGGCAAATCGCTTCACCGCTTTCTCTGGTCCGTATGCGCAGAGGACATCACCGGACTGAATGCTCCTTTCCGGAGGCGGAGCGATTTCGCATGAACGATCGTTTTTGGCAACAGCCACGATGTTCACCAGAAATCGCCGGTGGATGTCTACCAGTGCCTGAGGACGGCCCCCCGGATGATAATCCGGTGGCACATGGATCTCAAAAGGCCCCTGAATCAGCCGATAGACGCTGACGAGCCCTTCTTCGTTGTCCCGGGGCTTTTCATGTCCCTCCTCGGAAGGAGTTTCGGGACGCGCCGCCAGTATGCGCATGCCTATCGTGGAAAGGTAGGCAATCCCCCCCGCCACCAGGGCCAGCCCAATCGGGGTCAACTCAAGAAAACTGAACTTGGGCATGCCCGGCGGAAGGATGTCATTGAGGAGGATCAAAGGGCTCGTACCGATCATGGTCAGTGTGCCGCCCAGAATGGCGGCCATGCCGATGGGCATGAGCACCCGTGAAATGGGGATCTTGAGCCGGTAGGTGGCCACCAGCCGAATGGCAGGAAGGAACAGAACAGCCGCCCCCGTGTTCTGCATCACGCTCGATATGCCAGCGATCATGCCGGAAAAGATCACAGTCAGACGCCGCGAACTCCTGCCGATGGTTTTCAGGAGCGGCTGAATCATTCGGCTGACCAGCCCGGCCCGGTTCAGGCCATGGCTGATGATCATCACCCCGATGATGGCCATCACCGCGTTGCTGCTGAGACCCTTGAACGTGTCCTGGGAATCCAGCAGACCGAGTTCCGGCAGGAGCACCATCATGGCTATGGCAACCACGTCCACACGCACCCACTCGACAATAAAGAGAAAGACAGCGGCCCCGATCAGCGCGAGCATCAACAGTTTGGTCCAGATATGGGTATCCACGCTGAAAGGCCAGCGCACCGCGCCCATGTCCTGGATAGGCTTCCCGCCGGCCGCGGTCAGGTCACCGTAGATATCCATCCAAAAATCGTGCTTCCCTGCCTTGGTCCGGGAACTTACCGTATATTCGACCATTGCCAAAAGCGGTTGCGACTGGTCTCCCGGCGGGAGGTCGAATCTTACCAGGATGTGACGCCGGGGCCGCTCCGGGTGGGTCCTGTCAATGAATGCAATACCGCTCTTGTCCGGGGCCGCTATCCAGACCACCAGCGGGACCCCCGGCTTGGGGTTCCATGTCACGGTCTCTTCCGGCTTCCCTTCGGTCTTCTCCAGCCGGGCCTCCAGTTGAAAGCGGCCGGTCTCTCCGGCAATCAGCGTTTCAAAAGGCGCCCTTATCTGGACGGAAATATATCGGGGCGCACGCGCATCGCGAACCGCATGGGACTGCTGAAACGCAGGACCCAACGGATTTACGCCTTGCTCAAGAGCGAGAACCGGCCCGGCAGGATCACACAGAATGACCGTCGCCAAAATCAGGCATGCAGCAAGGAGCATCGGTGTCAGTTTTCGCATGGGCTCATCATGTGTCTCACGGACACAAATCAGACATCGGGATCTAACGGCTTCAGTCCGGAGCGGCTGTTCGTGCGCATTTCTCAGCTGTCGAACGCGGATTCGGTACGATAATCTTTTTTTCCCAACTGCGCCAGCAGTGGTCTGGATCGGGATCGGCAACGTTCCTGGACCGGATAATCATTTTGTCCCCCGTAAGGGACATAATGCTGTAGCCGTATGGATCGCCGGCGCTTCCGGCATCCTCAAATGAGATGTTGTCAAAAAGAACATCCTCGCCAAGTGCGTCCTTGCCTGCATACACGATGAAGTGGTTCCATGCATGGATGTGTCCGGTGCAAATCGCCAGGACATTATACGGCATATCAGGATCAACCGCGGCATCGCGCCGGCATAGAATGTCCAACTCAAGCGCCCGCATCTCCGGGCTCCACCATCGACCGTCCGTGCTGAATCCGTCCCAGCCGTAATGCTGAAAAATGAGCACACCCAGACCCTCTTCATAAACCCTGTTGTCCGCTAACCAGTCCTTGATCCACTGCAATTTATCATAATCAATGAATTTGTTGCTTGAGTAGCCGGGGTCTCCGGCCCACAAGCCGAAATGCACCAAAATGTACTGTCCCCATCGCCAGATATACGCGTCATCCGAATAATATGACAGGATGCCCGGAGCGTCTTTTATACGATCCGCCACATAATCCCTTGCATAATGCCACCCATCAGGCGTTGACTGCGTATCATGGGGACAATTCCCCAGACTGACAAAAATCGGTTTTTCAATCCGATACCCCTGACTGTACGCATGATCATCAGCATCCCCGGCCCCCCGGATAGCCCCGCGGTCACCCCCTGGATAGTCGTTTTCATAAAGCTGTCTGAAGGCAACCAGATTTTGGACGGTGTTCTTGTCTACCATATCCCCCAGATGAACAATGCCAAGACAACCTGCCGCATCCATATTGATATCGTCGATGGTCCTTCGGTTGCGTATGACGCGGTGGGTGTCGCGATATTTGTGTTCTTTGGACGGGACCCACCCGGCATAGCTCGCATTGATATGGGTGTCCGTGATCACCCCGAATGTTATATCTTTTTCGTCGTCACTTACGGATTTCACATCTATCTTGTTTGGTTTGCCATAATCGGTATTGTAAGGAGAGGCGCCCAACCCTTCGGCGGCAGGTTCTGAATAGACAACGCTGAATGCATTCGATCCATCGGGCATAATGGTATCATAGAGGTCGCAATGGGTCAGCAGGTACGCATTCGTCACACCGGTCGCCCCACCCAGGTTGGCGACCAGCAGCATTGCATCCTTCAGGTTTGCGCCATCGAGTACCGAATTGCACAGGGTTGCATTACACAGATTTGCGTTGCTCAGGTTCACGCCGTTCAGGTCCGCTCCTTCCAGGTACGCACTATCCAGGTTAACGCCCGCCAGATTCGCCCCACAGAGATTTTCGCCGGAACAGCTGTTTGTGCTGAACAGGCGGTAAATGGCGGAGCTATCCGTTGAGAAGGCCCTGTCCGAATCGGAGTGCAGAAAGACCAGCTTATGATCGGCGCCTCCGGCCTCCTGAACGCTGTATACGGAGGTGAGAATCAAGTCGTACTCGCCTGCCCGAAGAAAAACGGATACGCTGTGGTTACGAGCATTGATCCTGAAAATTTCCTTTCCTGTCGCGTCCACCATTATGACCGATGCAATCGTTGTGTCATGGGGGCTCATTGAATAAGTGAATGGCCTGTCCTCTGGAATACTCAGCGGTATTTTATCCATACCAAGGGTGAGCGTATCCGGAACCCGTGTCAGTGTCGCATCATGCGGCTCCAGAAACGTAATCCCCACATTGCTGGGCTGAACACGGATACTTGAATCGCTTACAAAATCATATTCGGTAAAACCGTTCCTGGCCGAGGACGGACTTCCGTCCCCTTCGCTGCAAGCGGACGTCATACTGATCAGCGCAAGTATGCAAAAGGCGACAACCCGGCATCCTGCCATACTGTTTTTGGTCATTTGGGATTTCTCTTTCTTCTCCGTGGCGGTATTCGCATGACGGCAGACACGGTCATATAAAAGAGGGCGTTTGGAATCATGGTTCATGAGCAACTGCAATTGTAACTTCTCAAAAAGTTCGGGCACACATGATGCCTTTATCTTGATAGTTGATTAAAAAAGGTCAATTTAGCTAATGGAGTTTAGGCGTAAGCCTTTTATAAAATCCTGACGGATAAATTCCGCCCGAACCTTTTGAGAAGTTACCTGCAATTACGCCAACGCTACAAAATGAAATGCCAGAAAGTCAACCACTGATGAAGACGCCACATTTTTTCCTTGGGGAGCCGCACATAACATGTTATGAAAAGGCACTTTGTAAATGACATAAAAAGGATGAAGGAGGTGCGCAGGGGGACGGTTTCCTGAACCCGAGTCCCTTCGCTTCGATATAAGCAGTGAATCACACATGGAGAATTAACAAATCTGTGTTCCATGCACTCGAAAGCCGGATCCTACAGCGGCAACCGCTCCGTGCTTGTCTTTTCATGGCCCTGCCTCTCCTGATCTTCGGCTTTTCTCTTCCTTGGGCGATCGATGTCCACGCACAGGACGCCACCGTGCCCTACCCTCCTGACATCCAGAAGATCAAAGAGCGGGGGCGAATTGTGGTTGCCCAGTATCACGGCGTTCAGAAAGGCTTCTTTGAATACCGGCCTGAGGATGCACCGTTGTCCGAGCCAACCTATGTAGTCGACGGACACAGAATCATGGGGGTGGACATTGTCCTCGCCACCCGGATCGCTAATGTCCTGGGGGTGGATTTGATGCTGGATCGGAGCTGCCCCGATTATGACACCGTATGTGAACGGGTGGCCCTTGGCAAGGCCGATGTGGGGATTTCCAAGCTCAGCATCACCCTGGAACGTGCGCAGTATGTCCGATTTACCACCCCCTATGCCAGGCTGACGATCTCCCTTCTGGTCGACCGGTTGTATGAGTCGAAAGCCAGACTTCAGGGCCGCATCATTCGTCACTGTCAGGAGGAAAGGGTCCGCATCGGCGTGCTCAAACGAAGCGCCATTCAGGACTATCAGGTCCAGATGTTCCCAAAATCCGAATCAATAGAGTACGATACACTGGAAGATGAAATTGAGGCGATACTGAGGGGAGACATCCATGTGGCGATGGACGATTCGGCAGAGATCCTGTGGCGTCTAAGGACGAGTCCGGAGCTTTCCCTGCGATTGAGGGCCGTGGAAATCTCGGACCTGACCGACCCCATTGCCGTGGCTGTTTCGCCTGAGAGTCCCAATCTCCTGGCCCTGATCAACCTGCTGATTGAGGATACCGATATTCGCACACGGGTCGAGAAGATACTGACGGTAAGATAGCGGAGTCACCAATCACAAAGACCATCCTGTAGGATTTTCTGAAAGGTTGCCTGATCGGGCATGGATCCGAAATCACACGGCGATAGAAAAAGCGGAAAAGGACTCGGGCGAATCTTGAAGAGCTTCTGGTTCAATGGACTCCTCGTTCTTCTGGGTCTCTTTTTTGGCGCTCTTTTTAAGAAATGGGGCGCCGCACTCTATCCCATCGGAGAAATTTATCTCTCGCTTTTGAGACTGTGTATTGTTCCTATTGTTTTCACAGCAGTGGTCAGCGGGCTCGGGGAAATGCTTCGCAGCGGGGTGATGCTCCATTATTTGAAACGCATTGCACTCGTATACCTGATTTATGTCATGCTGGGGGCATCCCTCGGCATGTTTGCAGCCTGGATAGGCAAACCCGGTCAGTCGTTAAGCCCCGATGCGCGAAAGGCGATAGGAACGCTGATGCTCACGCACAACGTCATGCATCCCAGCGAGAACGACTCCAAAAAAGGCATCACGGGTTTCGTAAAAAAGGCGATTCCCGACAATGTGTTCAAGGCGCTGGGTGCGGGAGAAACGCTTCAGATCGTCATTGCAGCCATCCTGATGGGTGTCGCCCTGGGGTTTTGCAGGAGCGAGGCCACAGCCGATGTCCTGAGGTTCATGAAGGGCATTCTCGAGGTTTTCATGAAGATCCTGGGCTGGGTGCTCTACATGCTGCCGTTTGCCCTCTTTTCGCTGAGTGCGGCCCTCATCGCCACATCCGGATGGTCCATATTGTCAGCCTTCTCAAGAATGTTTATTCTGATTTACGCATCCTGTCTGGCCATGTGCTGTCTGTATGCGCTTTCCATGCGCTGGGCGACCCGCCAACCGATGCTGCGCATCCTTCGTTCCCTTAGGGATGCCCTGGGTCTGGCCTTCTTTTCCAATTCTCTGGTTGCCATGCCGCTGGCCATGGAGAGGCTGGAAAAAGAGCTGAAACTTCCCGGGCCGATCGTCCGCCTGGTCGTGCCGTTGGGAACGGTTATGAATCGGCATATCTATCCACTGATATTTGCAATGGTAGGCGTCATGACGGCCCAGTTCTACGGCCATTCCCTGACGCTTGTCGATGTGGCCGCACTGGTAGTGACCTCGGCCGCTGTGGGAATGGCCGCTGTGGGAAACCTGGCTGTGGTGGCGCCCTTTGTTCAGGAGGTGCTTGGACCCCTGGGCCTTCCTGCCGGATTCGCCGTTATCCTCCTTGTTCAAAGCGTGGCCCTGATCAACCCGGCCGTAAAACTGACCCAGCTTTTCGGGACCTGCGCCACCACCTCGGTCATCTGTAGGCGAAGTAGGCCGGACATTCCTGACCAGGAATAAACTGAAAGTATCATCTCAATATCCTGGGGTAAAAGCCTGACGGCTAAATTCCCAAGGCGGCCTGACGGCCGCAACCAAACAGCAGCCTGGGCGCCCGTGGGGGTCTCTGCCCAAGGGCTGCAATAAAATGCGGCCGTATGGTTCGGCGACCGCCCCCTGGCGCCGGATAATCTGTATGGAAAGGCAGCAAGGACATACCGCCCCATGAAAGCCTCTCCTTGGGGCTGGAACAGACTGAGTTTCAAAGCCCTCCTGCCGTTCCCACGAGCTGTGCCAGGTTTTTGCAGCCCTTGGGCAGAGACCCCCACGGGCAAACTTCTTTGCACGTTCCGAAGAAGTTGCGGACAAAGAATCTATAGTGGACCGCCCCTAACGGCAATGGTCGGCTGATCGATGCCCTCGATGGCGACAACTTCGGCAATGACGCGGAGGTCAACGCCCGTAAGGGTGACCGGCACCCCTATTTCGATAAGATCAACTCCAAAATTGGCGCTGGCCTGGTTCATGACCCAGCTCACGCTATTATGTACTGTGCGCGATCCGTCATCGGTCATTTCCAGGACGAAATAGCTGTCGCACCATTCCGCTGCCCGGCACGGAGAAAACGCCCGCCATCATCAAAAATATGGCCATCCAGATACGACTGATTCGGCTCATACGGCGCCTCCCGAGTCTGGCGTGGAGGGGATCCACAAACTGACGGAAGGTTCGGTAAAAGACGGAATTGTTCCGTCGGGAAATTTCAAATATTCGAAATTGAGCGCATAGACATTCCGCCATAAATCCACCGTAAACCGTCCCATCGTAACGCCCCGGGTACGGCTCATAAACTCTCCTTCCGGCGAATAAATGTCAAGATAATGCTCTCCGGTTGTAGAGGACCAGGAAAGGACATAGACATAGCCCCTGAATTCCACGGAAATGTCCATATAGGTGAGATCCTCCGTCTCATCTCTGAGCATCATGTAGTGGGCGCCCCCTTTGAACTGCCGAACCGGGTTGATCCCCACATCAAATGTCTGAACGCGCCGGTTGCCGCGCTCCAGCACGTAAATAGCCCCCTGAGCCCCTACCGCTATGGCCACAGGGGCGTTCACCAGTCCAACCCGGGCGCCTTGCCCGGCATAGGCCTGTGCCAAAACGCTATCCTGGTCCGGAAGTGCTTCATCCGAAAGATTCAACACCTCGATCTTGTGGTATTGGGTATTGACAGCGATCAGCTTGCGGCTGGGGTGGAGCACGAGGCCATCCACCGGGTTGTTGAATTGACCCCAGGCCTGGTTGGAATCAGGGCCGTCGATCTCAGGCGGTCCGTCAAACGTCAAACGGATCTGCCGCACCACTTTCCCGCCGGCTGACGTGTCCAAATAGTAGTTGTCATTGTGCCTGCCGATGAGATCACAGACAAGATGCACCGGGGATAAAACCCCACACTCGCATCGGCCGTATCCTTTCCCAGGAATTTCCGTAATCGCCATGGAAGCAAACTGGTGAAACTGACCCGGCTGACCCGAAGCGCACCCCGGCAGGTCTTGGCTGTACGCCTGCCAGGAATATACCGCCGCCTCGAAATGCTGACTTACCGTGATGCCGTTGAGCAAACAGAGTTGGCCATTCTGGTTTCCGCAGGAAAGGGGATGGACCGCGGGGGCTTTCGAGGCCGCCCAGATCAGGTTCCCATCTTCATCCAGGGCGGTCTTTTGTTTGTGTGAGTAACGTGTGTCCGCGCTGAGAGGCACAAGGACTTCGGTGATGTGGAAGGATACCTGATCCACGGTATTTTGTATCGGTCCGGTGGACCCATGCCCCGCCACCCAGTTCGTGTCGGAGTAAAAGCCCACATTGATCGTAACATGACCCCCGTATGGAAGATTGTCAAATGTATACACGATCTGTTCAGGAGAGGGGATGGGCATTTTTAAGGGACCGGAAGTCCTCGGGGTTCCAGAGCCCAAAATGGCCGTTACCTCGTAGTGCGTGGCTGTCTCCGGGAAGATACCCGGATGGTTCTTGTCGGGAAGAATGGTCACCGTTATGCTATGGGTAAAGGTAAGGGTGTTGACAAATGTCTTGGGACTGCTGATCGTGATCTCCATGCACTCCCCGATTTCAGCCGAAGTGAGGGCCATGGCTGTGGTGTAAAGAATCCAGCCCATGAAAGGGATGCCGTCTTCAACGCTGGCTTCCCCCATCGCTTCCGCGATTTTTGTATCTAAGACTTCGCCGCCTTTGCTCAGAATGAATACGGCAAACGTCTCACAAATGTCAAAAACCCCGGCCATATCTTGAAATTTAAGGGCGGTTACCATGGCGGCGATGCCGTTGGCAATCAATTCGATGACAAGCTGGGTGATTTCAAAAAAGGATAGCCCACTCATCAGGTTGATATAACCCATGGGGAGGCCGTATACCAGAAAGAGTCCGGGAACGATCAAATTGAGTACTGCCGTGGGCGTCTCTCCGAGACTGACGGTGGCTGGGTACAGGTTCGATCCGCTGCCCATGCCCCCGGCAAGGATCAGGGCGGATGCGGCATCAATGGGCATGGTAAATGTAACGGTCAGGCTGGCGTTATGACAGGGAATGCCCATGACCCCATACTCGGCTGAGACGAGCCCCATGCACTTGTCATGCTCGCCATCGAAATGGGACCAGAACTCATCGACATCCACGGTGTCAGGGGGAAGTTCCGAGACCGGAATAATTGTTACGCCGTCCTCCTTCAGGAAGCGGACATAGAGGCTCAGGAACCGAAACCCGGAGTTCGTTGCCTTGACCGTGACCTTTCGGTCCTCCGTCACTCCCTCAAGTTTCAGCTCGTACTTGTGGTGCTTGCTTTGATCAGGGAGAGTGTACTGGAAAGACCCCTCATCGGCCGACAACTTGGATGCATTGACGGTCGCCACGCCGTCATACACCGTCCAGATCTTGCCGGCCATTTCAGGGTTGTCCACGGATGGATCAAGGTCCGTGATGTCCAACCCCAGGGTGGGATCGTTCTGTGACTCGTTGAGAGCAGGGATGACGGCATGGCCGACCGCCTGGCTGCTCATTTCAGAGTACTGGGGCATGCAGAGGTGTTCACCGTGGGAATTGAGGAATGGTTTTTGCGTCTCTGGATTGATTAAGGGTTTCAGGTGAGCCCAGCCTTGGCTTGGTTCTTCGGTGGCTTCTCCCTGGTATAGGATTCGGCTGGCCAGATCCAGGGTGGTGCTCTTTGTGCCGATGATGTTTTCCTGGATATGGGCGGCGCTCTCCGTATGAAAACAGACCATGCTCGGGTGATGAAACACCATTGCCGTGGCCATGTCCGTCGCATTCTTGAAGGCGTGCTGCAACACGTAATCATCTTCGTTGTCCCGCAGAATGTGCTGATCGTACAGGGAGAACTTGATGGCCGGCATCCCCGTCAGGGCTGGATACACTTCCTTCATGGTTCGCCAGGCATACCGGAGACTGGATTCGGGCAGATGAAAGAAACAGAGAGGGAGTGTCCAGGTAGGGTCCTCCTTGTCGGTATTCCGACCCACGATGTAGAGCATCTGCAGGCTGTCCGATGGGAGCGGTATATCCTGCACCACATGGGTAATGCTGCTGTCGGGGAGCGCTCCCAGGGCCGGAATGTCCGCCCTTGCCCGGCGTCGGATCGCGTCATCGGCCTGCAGGAGGGGATACCGCCGGGCGCCGGCCACGAGGTAGTATTGACGATCAAGGGCGCCATGGGCGATGTCCAGGTACAAGGTCTTGGATTCCTTGGCGGGATTGGGGGGCGGACTGCTCGAATCGCTGCAGCCGGACCACAAACCGGGCATACTCATCATCATGGACGCGCCTGCGCTGTATTTGAGAAAATCCCGCCTGGTCATTTTCGAGCCGAATCCCGACCGTTTTCTGTCGTTCATAACAACCTCCTCCTGAGAAATGGGTTTTATGGCAGTGCCTACCAGTCGTAATTCACATCGCTGCAAACAGGCTCCGCAGCGTCGCACAGAGAAGCCTTCTGGGTCGTCTTGTTCATGGGGATTTTGGGATTCGTCCAGTCCGGATCTGAACATGGTCCGCTGGCGCCGTTCGGACAAATATTTTCGGTCCCGGTGGTTGGCAAGGCGGTGGCCTTCGTGTAAGAAAAGGTAACGCAAATCGAATCACCAGCTGTTTTTCCATGGAATGCGTCTTCGAATCCTCTGAACTGCGTATGATCGCCGGAAAGCTCATACAGCATGCAGTTGCCGCCCGGGTCCGAGCTGACAAAGGCATTGGCAAATGTCACGCCCGTCACCACGGCGCCTGTGAAATCCGCCCCTCCAAGAAATGCCTGTGTAAAGTCGGTCGCAGCCCCGGTCCCAGGATCCTGCCCAAGATTGGCGCCGGTAAACAACACCCCTTCCAGCATGGCGTCAACAAACTTGACGCCGCGAACACTGGCCGAGGAAAAATCCACGCCATTCAGGTAGGCATTGGTGAAATTGGCGCCATCCAGGGTGGCCGAGGCCGCGGTGGCGCAACTTTTTGAAAAACCGCATTCCGGATCCACGCCGCATACGCCTTCGTAGTCGCTGTAAAAATTGACGTAGGCGCAGGCGGTTCCGCTCAGGTTGGCATTGGCCAGGTTGACATTCTTGAGAAAGGCGTACTGGAGGCTCGCTGCGATGCCGTCGCTCGCATCCGTTCCCTGCAGGGATGCACCGCACAGGTTGGCCCCTTCGAGATTCGCATAGGTGAGGTTGGCGCCGTTGAGCAGTGCAAAACGCATGTCCGCCTTTTTGAGACTCACATCGTTGAGGGCCGCCTGCATCAGATTGGCATAGGAGAGATCGGCCTTGTCCAGGGTCATTCCCGAGAGGTCCACGCCCGCCAGATTGCAGTAAGGGCATTTATTGCTGGAGATCAGCACCTTCTTGGAGTCAAACAAGTAGATGGATTTGACCCCTTGAATCCAGAAGTCTTTTCCGGTGTTCACGCCGACGGTCTTGAGAAGATCCGTATAGTCGGCCTCGCCGAAAAACTGGGCCGTGGTGTCCGTATGATGTCCAAAAGCCACGGATCTGACATTAGTGAAGGGAGGAAAGGGGATCATCCCCAGGTCGGTAATGGAGGTGTGAAGAACAGCGGTTGGACCTTTGTAATCTTCCCTGATATAGATAGCTGCATCGCCTTTTTGCAGCGATCTCGTGTCCAGGGCGGTCCCATCCATATAACACGTATACGTGCGATCGATCTGAAATCTTTGAGGCGGGTCTGCGGCGGCAGGCGCTTCGAATGCCGTGTAGTAGCCGCAGAGATTTCCTTCAGGTCCAGCGTCCATGTAGATCGGCGAACAGGGATATCCGTCGTGGATAAAGCTCCACATCAGAAAGGTCCCATCGCCGTTGTCTTCCACATGAACGAATGCCTCTTCGCCGTCGAAAGTACCGGGGATAAAAAAACCGGGCATATAGGTAGCCCCTTCCTCGGGCTTCTCAGCTTGGGACGGGGGGCAACCAGGCGGGTTGTCGCAACTCCATAACAAGGCGCTGAATATATGCGTCGTATCCCCCCAAAAATGAAGCCGATAGGTCCCCTCAAAAGGCGGGTAGACATATGTCTCGGTACAATGCATGGGGGTTACCGGTTCAAAAGAGAAAATCATGTATATGTTATTATAAAGCTTGAGAAAATTGCGGGGTCTCATAGCACGAAAATCCATTTCTTCCAGAAGACCCAGGTAGCTGAAGCCAGAATCAACATCCATTGCGCGCAGCGGCACAAAGGCAGGGTACTGGGGCGTAATCAGGGAACTGGTCCCGGTTGGCGCGGGTTCGCCTGCCTCTGCGGCAGGTACATCGGGCGGGGTCTGCTGCAGGCGGATAAAGGCCACGGTCCCTTCGGGCGGCACATCGGATCCGTCATGGAACACCTTCAGGGAATAAGCACCCACCGGAAGATCCATGTAGGCCCCGCCGTCGCCCCGCTCCACAGTCAGGACCGGCGCCCCGTTCGCGTCGAGGAGTTCGGCACGGGTGATGAAGGGATCGTCCGCCTCGATGCCGAACAGGTAGGGACCCCCTTCGGCGAATTCATAGGGGATGCCGTGCGCCATGGCCTCGTCGCCCGGAACGAGCTGCAGAATGACGACATGATCGGGCCGGGCCGCCAGTCCCTTATCGTGGGCGAATTCGTGCTCATAGAACCAGGGCCGAGTCCCGGAAGGCGGGTTGCTGATGCCGCTGTCGCTGCAGCTCAAAAGGGCAATGGCCGACCCGATGGCCAGCGCCGCGCACAGGATAATCGCTGCGGCCAATGGACAATTCAAGAAAGCAGGCTTTCGCATCATGGGATTCTCCTTGTTGACTCATTGTAAATTTGAAATTTTCGGGGTATTTTCCTACAGGTAACACAAAGTTGCCTCAGATCCATGAAAAGGCTTCATTATGATCTGACAACTATACGCTCGCAAAAGATAATGCCGCAATTTTCTTCATTTTTTTACAGAGCGAAATGGTCACTTGCTACAGTCCTGGTTCACGAAACAGGGGCGATCAGGAGGGAGCGCAAGCGAATTGTTCGGCAATGCGGGCCATATTGAGATCATGACTTGCGCCACTGAACGGCCGGGCAGGCAGGTACGGGTAATATCCCAATCAGTGATTATCCCGACGCTGGATTGGGTGTCCCATGGGCGCGGTTGACATGGCGGCATTTCCACAAGTCAGGTGAACTGGAACTGACCGGGCATTCTATGCGAGAATCACGGTGATGGATTTTTCCATTCTGTTACAACAGCTTGACCAGGATGGCAACAATAGCGATGCCAGCGACCAGCATACCTCCCAGCCGCAGTGTGAGATCGTGTTTCAGGCGTAATTCCAAGGCGTCCAGGTCCTGTTTGGTGGCCAGTCGTTCTTCGATGATTTGAGAAAGGACTTCAGCCTGAATCTCAGCCTGCTGTTCGGTAAAACCGGCCGCCTTGAGTTTCTTGGCATAGGCCAGCGTGTCGAATGTTGCAGTCAGCGGCATCATGAATCTCCCTTGCTGCGGATCTGGGTCTGAGAGGTTCTTAACGTCCTAATACCCCTTGAAGTAACGATTGGCAACATATACCCAAAATAGCTTAAAGGACCCGGTTTGTCAATGGAGTTTCGAGCGCGCCAGCAATTCTCATTTTGCCATCAATAGTGACACAAATCATGTTCGTAGTGACGCCGTGAGGCGTTTGACGGGTGACCCATTCGCAGACGCACCCCCAATGCCCTGATGGGCAAACGGTCTAATGCCCAAACCGGATATTCCCGCACGCCCAAAAATTTTTCGGGGAAAGCTTGTTATACGGGGCTTCATCCCCGTGAACGGTTACCAATTTTCTTATCACGTACCCAGTCTTGATTTGGTCAGCAAGAAGGCTGACAGGGACCCAGGGGGGCTTCAGGAACCCACAGGACATGACAATTTCAGGATTAAGATGAGCCGCGATCCTTATGCCGTACAACAGCGGCCCCGTCCGGGTCGCAGGCCTGGACATAGGCTGCGAGTTCAGCGCCGAACGGCGTCGCGGTTCGGATTCGTCCGTAATCATACCGCTGGTTGTTCAGGTATTGGAGCACCAGCCAGTCCCGTCCGGCCCGGCCCGGCTTGATGCCGCAAAAAAAGAAGCCCCACTCCTCAAGCACAGGGCAGAAGGCCGCAGTGGACGGTTCGAAAAGGGGGAGATAGAGATAGATCGTCTCCAGGCGGTCCAGGCAGAAGCTGCGCAGGATGGACCGCACCCGCGCCAGGGTGTTGTCGCCCCACTCGTGTACGATGATATGCCCCGCGGCGTAAGGGTCCGCATCCGCTTCTATTTTTCCGGCCGCAGGAACCGACATATCTGACGGGATATCTAAAAAAGCGACGGACATTCCCACATGTCGGCAGATTTTTTCAATCATCGACAGATGTCGGGAAGGTGCATAATAGGGCTTCCGAGTCCTGGGATGGAAAAGCCGAACCATATACATGACGGATTCACGGGAAACCGCCTGATCCACAATCGCCTGAAAGGCCGTTGGAAAGAGCCGGGATATCAACACGGCCGATTCTCTCAGGCCAAGCCTCGTCAACGGGATCTGGCTGTACGGGTGGGATGTTGCTGCTGTGGCAAAAACACCTTCCGTTGCGCCCTCTTGCAGCCTCTGCATCATAAAGCTCACAATGGCCTTCATGCAGCCCCTTCTGCGGTAATCGGGGTCAACAAAGGCCGCCGCCAATTCCGGCATGCCCGATAGAGAGTCCGGCATCTCAGCGACATGCCCAACGATCTCTTCCCGTTTATGGTCAACGGCCACATAGCTGACCATCCGGCCGTCCGCATTGCGTTGCTGCACTTTCTGGGGAAGGTACAGGATCTCGTTGAAATAGGTATAGCCATAGGAGAAATAGGCGAGCCTGGAGACCGCTGCCGCTTCATCGGACTGCATACGCCGGACGAGGATATTCTCAAGGACAGGTGGAACTCTTTTTCTTCCCGCCATATCCTGCTGGGGCGTTGCTGCCGGGCCATCCATGGGAACAGCGCGCTGAATGGTTATTTCCTGCCCCTCCCATCCCAGATTGCGGTATTGCACGTCGGTGCTGAACCCGCGGATGAGTTGCAGCCCAAAACCCCGGCCCCCCTTTTCAACGATTTCTGAGAGGTCGGTCTTTTCCCAGGCCTTTATGCGGTCCACATCAAAGGGAATTCCCCGGAAGTGGAGACGCACTTCCAGCATGCCTTCCCTTGCTGAAAGCGTGGACTCGACACTCCCTTCCTGGTCGGCAGGCAGTTCGTACTGGAAGATATTGGATAGAATTTCTTCAAGGACCAGCCCTGTCTGCCAGGCCGCCTCCTCGCCAAAGCCGGCGTTTCGGACAAAGACCGCTGCGCCGGCCTGCAAAACCGAGATCGCTGCGAGGTCGTTGGCGATTCGAATGGTCACAGGCCCCATCTGTCGTCGATCCTCCGCTTGGGCGTTGGCCAAGGCCCGGAATATTTCTCACATCGCGCTGTTTCAGGTCTGATTCCTGTCGCGCGCTCAAGGTTTATGAGGCACTGCCGCTGTCCGTGACAGTCACGTGAAAAGAATCCAGAGGCTTTACCGGAACCGGATCGTGCATTTCTTCCAGTACCCCCGCATGAAGATCATATTCCCCTGTCTCCCGGGGCGTCCAATTGGAGAAGACCCAGACGTCCTTGCCGGATGTTCAGGCGCTGGAATGCTCCTTGAAAAAAGGCCTTTTGTTTTATTGTTCATCCCTCACCCAGGCCAATGAGCGTACCCGGGCCATTCTCGAATCGTGAGATCAAAACATGATGTGCCTGACCGATAAAACGGTTTTCGGTCACGAGGTCCGAAGCTCGAAATACGAAACAATGACTAAAATCCGAAATGTCTCAATAGCAGAAACATTGTGTTTTCAATGTCTTATTTGAACATTCGACATTCGGCTTTGCCCGGCCTGTGCAATGCGGCCTTACAGTTATGCTGACGGCGGATATCCAGCCGGGGAATACGGCCTCCCGTCGCACGGCCGGAAAGACGAGGCACACCGCGTTATGAAACCGGCCCGATGCAAATGCCGCCAGCAGGGCACATCCCTGATGGCTTTTTCCCATCCCCGCTGCCCCTGGCCCTTTTCATCGCGCTGAAACCATGGACCACCCGCACCACCATGACCCCGGTGATCCACTGGGAGCATTCCGCTTCATCCAAAAACTCGATTTGCCCGATGCTCTGATTATGGTTGTACTTTACCAAATGGTATTCACATGCGGATAATTCAGTATCTTTTCATCTTTGGTGACGACTGAGGCGCCCAAAGTGACAGCAGTGGCAATAATGATCCGATCGGCAGGATCCTGGTGGAGCGGGCCGGGCAAGTTGACCGACTGAACAGCTATGGCATTATCGACAGGGATAAACCCAAGAAAAGGCAGACTTTCTGATCGGCCGATCCATTGGGTTGCATCCATGGTGAGTTGCAGTCGGCCTTTAGCGACCAGCAAGGCGATTTCCCACGCACTGATGGCAGATATGAACACCATTTTCTTTCCAAGGGCGGCATCCACAGCCTTTCTTGCTGAAGTGGAGAGCAGTTCAGGGTTGCTGACAAACCAGACCCAGGCGTGGGTATCCAGAACAATCATTCTAATGCATCCCAGTCGTTCAGGCCTACCGGTTCCATGGGATTTTCATATTTGATAACAGAATTTCTCAATATGCTGACGGCTTCGGAGGGATCCTCAGAACAAGGGATGATCTTCAAAACCGGTTTTCCGCGGTCTGTGATGATCAGGGCCTTTCCGGTCCGCTCCACCTCTCGAAAATACTCCAGTGCATGGGGCTTAAATCGTGATTTCGCAACTCGCTTTTCCATAAACGCCTCCATGGGCCTAAGGCGGCCTGACGGCCGCAACCAAACAGCAGCCTGCCCGCCCGTGGGGGTCTCTGCCCAAGGGCTGCAACAAAATGCGGCCGTATCGTTCGGCGACCGCCCCCGGGCTCGGGATGCCGTTTATTGAAAGGCAGCAAGGAATCCCTATCGACCCGCCTGACTCGCCTCACTCGCATGGCGGGCAGGTGAAAGACTGTCCTTGGGGCTTAAACAGACTGTATTTTAAAGCCCTGCTGCCGTTCCCAGGAGCTGTATTCGGTTTTTGCAGCCCTTGGGCAGAGACCCCCACGGAGAAACTTCTCCGCACGTTGCAGAGAAGTTACAAACAAAGACTCTAAATATACCTCAGGGATCTAATGACATGGTCATATTGCCATAGTCATTTATTGATTTCAAGAAAAACTCGTTGGGCCTCCGGGATGAAGACGGCGTGCACCGGCCATGTCCGTTTTTTCGTCGGCTGTAATGACCGCCTCGATGGGGCTTGTTTTCAGAAGACAGGAATCGGCCTTATCTTTTCCGTTTCGGCATCAATTAGGTCGCCGTTGGAGATCTGAATAAGGCTCATCACATTGGGCGCATCGGGGGGCAGGCCGTGCACAACCCAGGTCTTTCCAGTGGATATCATCCGGACTCCCACGGTAAAACTCCGGCCAAGGCCCAGGATATGTTTCTCACCGCGCTTTTTCCCTTCTGATTCCTGCCATGCGCTTCGGGGTTAGAGGCGTGCACCCTGTGCATGCCAGGGTGCACGCCATGTTTTTGAAGGGATACCTGCCCGTTAGGGCATCAGCGTATTGATGAAGCACCCGCTGGAATCACCGCCGCCTCCGGGGCTGCTGCCGTCCGTCACGGTCACGTGCAGGGCGTCCAGGGCGTTTCCGGGGACCGCATCATCCGAGTGCTCCAACACCTGGGCGTGCAGGTCGTATTCGCCGGGCGCCCGTGGCGTCCATCGGCCCCAGATGTAGGCGTCGCCTTGGTTGGCGCCGAACATGATACGGTGGCCGATCAGCTCTTCCGCGGCATCGGGGTGGGACTCCCTCAGAAGCACGTCCCTGTAGCGGTACACGGGTCCGGAATTTCTCACCGACACCCGCAGCGGGTAGGTCTGGCCCATGGGCACGACGATGGAATCGCCGTCCAGCATCTGGTCGCCCACCTTGATGGCCAGACTCTTGTCATGAAGGGAGACCTCGGCCGGCACGCGGGGTTCGCCCGGCACGCTGGGAGCGTGCACCGCTATGTAGTTGTCATAGTTGGGCCAGTACCCCTCATTGTTGCCGTGGTAGAGCCGGCCCTGTGCGTCGGTCCAGCCCTCCACCCCCGCGTTGTCCGGGTCCTTCCATTCATGGATTTCATTTTTCACGACATCGTCCGGGTCCATCACCACATAAATGCGGTAATAGTTCGCAGTTTTTTCATTGCCGGCATCGTCTGTGTACGCGTGTTTCGAGGATAGTCCCGTGGTGTCCCAGACCACGTAGACCTCGATCGACCCCCGGGCGTCCATACCGGACACGATGGCGTCCCCGATCTTGGTCCGGGACGCATTCATTTCAGTTATTCCAACAGATTCGCTTTTTATGGGAACGTAGCCGAACTGGACCTTGAATTCTGTACCCTTTGGGATGTCTTTCAGGGAATAGTTGTGGATCCGGGCGCACACCCGCACCTTGTCCCCATCCTCTAAGCTCATGCTCAGGTAGTCATACGTCTGCGTGGCCTCGGTGATTTTATTGGACCGGAGAAAGATCTCCCGGGCCTCCATGCGGTCGGGTCCCGTATTAAGGATCCATTCGCCGTCCTGCTTTGAAAACCGGTTAAACAGGTTCAGGCCGGGATCCGGGTGCTGCTTATAAAAATCCCAGAAATTTCCTTGCAAATGGGCGCCATGTCTCAGATTGAGGGCTCCGGTTGCGTCGAAATAGGCGGCCGACGCTATCAAGTAACCTTGATCATTATCAATGGGAAGCGGCATGTCTGAGGTGGTCACTTCGATGGTTGTCTGCGACGTATGAGTGGATTCCCGGTTGGTGCTCTTTGACCAACTGTTTGAGCTGCTGAAGCTGTAGCTGGCCTCCGTGGAGACCGAAGCCACCTCGAACGTGCCTGACGCGCTGACGGTTACGGTCTCGCTCGTGCTCGTGCTCTGTTGAACTTCGCGTGTCGCGGACGTATCCTGGGAGTCCTGCCAGGCGATCGACCAGGAAAAGGCGTTGGTGCCCACGTAAGTTCTCTCTGTGGGGTCGTTGAGGCATTTGCCCGAGATCAGTTCGTTGGTGTGCTTGGAGTCGGTGAGACTGTAAGCCCCAATGTCCGACGGATCAGGAAAGCTGTGCCCGAAGTGCTCTGCCTCCGGGTAGCTCAGGGCATTGCGGTTGGTGTGGGCCGGGTGAAACCAGTCGGTAAGCGTCCTCGCCTGAGTAAACTCCGTATTGACGCCGGAGGGAAAAACCAGTTCGTAGCAGCCCAGGGGCTTCGCGTCGTCACCCGTGTCATAGCCGAAGACCGGGAAGCGCCAGATATCCAGTTGCATGTAGCGGTAGACCACCAGGTCGTCGTTGTTGCACTCGTTAGCGTGGCGCACGGTTTTTGCGCTGTAGTACTGGTTATAATAGGATTTTTCCCCCTGTTGGTCCCAGCTCAGCCTGGTATCGGAACTCACCGATCCCGAGGCCACCCCGATGTTGAAGCCTGCTTCGAACTTGAAGTCCGCGCTCTGGCCGATGTCCCAGCCCGATGTCTGGGTGGTTGAGGTGGCCACGCTGTCTCCCTGTTCGGTCGTAAGGACGGTTTTGAAAGAATCCTCCGCGCTGACGTTTACGACCTGCCAATTGTCCGCCCCCGGCGACCAGTCACTGCTTTTCTTGGGCAGGTAGTCGAGGTGCTTGGGCGGCTCCTCGATGTAGTAATCGAGGGTCCTGAACGCTTGCACCGAGGCATGGCTCGGCGTGCCCAGAAAATAGGTATCGCCGTCCCAGTCCGGGGCCGCCACGGCCATGCGGAAGTTATATTTTTTCCTTTCAAAATCACTTTTGTCCTTTTTGTACATGATCCAGCTCGGGACGCTGTCGATTTGGGCCTTGCCCTGAGGATCCACGCTCGCAAGGATATGTAGTGTGGCATAAGGATCATCAAACTGTGCCGGGCGCAATTCGATATACCACCACAACTGGTAGGAAAGCATGGCCTGCTCTGTGGGCGATGTGGCCTCCTTTTTGTCGTCAGCTCCGTGGCCGATAAAATTCCCTGCGGCCAGATCGATGTGGCGGACGGCCGCTTTACGTCCATCTCCATCGGTCATGGGATAGTGCCAGAAGCTGTTTAATTCGGTTATCCCGTTCATGACGCCATTACTGTCTACGGTCGGTTGCAAGATGGATATCCGCACCTGGTTTTCAAAATCGATGAACGGCTTCGTGCCGTCGCCCGAGGCGTAGGCCACCATGATCTGCTTCTTGTTGAATCCGAAACCATTGGCCGGATCCAGCTTGAACAGGCCGGAAACCACCCGAATCTCGCCCTCCAGGGCCCGTGCCACGTCTGGGTTGCCCACGTATCCATAGTTTTCTTCAACCATTGCAGGACCGCCGTCGCGCAAGTGCACCCGCAAAAGCGAGTACCAGACCGGCTTTTTTCCATGCACGACGCAGAGTTCATCCTGGCTGTCGCCGTTGAAATCCCCGGCCGTCATGTCCAGGCCCAGGCACGGGAGCCCAATGATTGTCCCTGGAAGCTGCACAAGCTTGGGGTTCTTGGGATCCTCAGTGTCTATTTCAAACCACAAGACCTGGGTATTGGTGTTCCCCTGGCCGGCGCCGGACACGGCCACGGCGAATTCGTTCTTCAGGGGCGCCTCTTTGTCGCCAGATCCGGGCGTAAGGTTCAAGTTCGGGTTCCACAAATCGCCGATGGCAACGGCCACGAATTCCGAGTTATTTCCGTACCTTCCTGTAAAGTTGTCCCCCAATCTTTCCAGGGTATAGGTCCCGTCCGGGTGATGCACCAGTTTGAGGACCCCCACCTGGACGCCTCGATCTCCGCTCGGACCCCACCATAAGGTGTTCGCCACCACGATTTCATCATAGAACACATAGATATCGTTGCCATTCTCGTCTGTGATCTTGGATGCCTCATTGTCCAAGTCCCCCACGGCCAGGTCCAGAGACCGGGTCCCGGGATAGTTTCCGCTCAGTGTGATGGACGCGACTTGAGTCATTGCCAGGGTATTTTGATCCCGGGTGAGGACGACCACCGTCACGTTATTGTCATTATTAAAATAGGCATGCACCACCGCGTCATGCTTGTGACTGACCACGCGGCCTGATGCCGCGGCCACGGGTCGCCAGTCGTCCTTGTTGATCGACGGCCCTGCCCAGGCCTCAGAAAACCAGTACCACTGGTCAATTGCGTAAGTTACCGTGTCATCGTCTTGGTAACGCCACGTAACTTTGGGAGTCATTGGATGGATCACCGGACCGGAGTACCAGTCTTTTTGCCACTGGTGATGCCGAATAACGAAGCCCTCGCTGTCCTTGAAAAGGGCGCGACGGTTTGGGCTGACCGGGTCTGCTTCCCCGCGGCGGGGGCTTTCGTTGGCCCCAAAGGCCGGAAGGGCGTTCAGGATGAGCGCTGAGAGGAGCAGGCAAAGAAAGAGCGACGCCTTGGCCGCGGCCCAATGAATTCCCCTGTCAGTGAGTGAAAATACGTTTCTTGGATGCATGCCTGTCTCCTTTCTGATGGGTGAGATGAAAAAAGATGGTAAACAAGGGATTCTCTGACTGCCGCATACCCTGAAATGTCATGGGACATGGCTGCCGACGATCATCCCGGCCGAACGTGTGTTTACAGGACCAGGCCGTCGTCCGGACACAGGGGCGGCGAGTTGCAGCCGACCCCGCTGACGCAGCACGGGCTGTAATGCATGCTGTCCAGGCCGCGAACAAGGGCCGCAACATGCGCAGGAGGTCCCCTGCTTGTTGAAAAAAAATCCCTTTGTCTCATGCTTCTCTCGTTGCCCAGGCCAATGCGCTTTTCCGGGCCATTCGCGAATCTCGAGATCAGAACGGGGTTGTCTTATGTATCAGTCCTTCAGGCATTTTGGTCTTCTGGCAGGAAACCTGCTGCTTGGGTCAACATTTCAGAAATACAGGGGGATGTGCATAGCTCGCATTTATACATGACCAAAGCCAAAAAAGTCACGCAAAAAATGGTCGCCGCTTGAAGAAGGAAAGGGGCCTTCTTACTTCTTGTCTTCATGGGATGACGCACCCTGATCCTTATCCTTTCACGCAACAACGGGGCCGACCGACATGCAACGTATGATCTCAATATTCAGGGGGTAAAACCCTGACGGGTAAATTCCGGAGTTCAGGCGTGAGCCTTTTATCTGGGGTCTTGCTCCGACCGGCAATGCTCCCCCGGTTTAATGAGATGATACGTTATATGCCACCAGAGAAAAAAATCGCCAAAAAATTCAGGGTGACCCTGAAATGACGTTTATTTTTCTTGATTTTTATCAAACATTGGTGGTATGATTTTGTTGTCTTGCAATAAGTCCGTTCTTGGTTTCTGGCGGGCAGGTTGTGTTCTAAAGGGAAGATCCATTTAACAAAGTGGCAACCCGAGTTTAGAACCACTAAAACTTGTGAAAGGAGGGTGCCACGATGGCGACCGGAACTGTTAAATGGTTCAATAACAAAAAAGGTTTTGGCTTCATCGAACAGGAAGACGGTCCGGATGTATTTGTCCACTTTTCAGGAATCAATTCATCCGGGTTTAAATCCCTTGAAGAAGGCGACCGGGTTACCTTTGACATTGAGCAGGGCCAGAAGGGTCCGGCTGCGGTCAACGTGACCGTCGTCTAATTTCAATTTTTTGAGACGCAAAAGGCATTTCATCGCCTCGCGATGAAATGCCTTTTTTTGATCTGCCTCTGACAGTGGGTTCAGAGGTTCCTCGCCCCGGCCAGCGCTATGCCGCAGGCCGCAATCTGGGCGGGAGGACCATGACCCGGCGCAGGCCCTCTTGAAGCGATATGGCCCCTTCCGGACAGAAACGGGCGCAGACCCCGCATCCAAAGCACGATTCTTCATCCCGTTCGGCCGTTCCCTCGTCATTCAACCGGATCGCGTCCGTGGGGCAGCGTTCCACACAGATGCCGCAGCCCGAGCACAGGTCCGGGTCGATAATAGAGAGGTAGTAGGTGGAATTGATCAGCGGGAATGCCCCGTCCCGCCACAGGTTCAGGGTGTCGCAGCAGTCCTTGCAGCAGTTGCAGATGCTGGTCTCAGGCCGTGATACATTGGAACCCGGATGAAAGGCCTTGTGCACCAGCCCGGCCTCTTCGGCCTCACGCATAATCCGGCGCGCCTCTTCCTTGCTCACCATCTGGGCGAAGCCTTGGGCAACCGTGTGCCGGGCCGACTTCCCAAAGGTAAAACAGTTGCGTGTGGGCGCATTGGTGGCACAGGGATTGCCGAGGACCTTCTGGCGCTGACGGCAGAAACAGTGCCCCACCGCAATGTCGTCGAACTTTCCGATGATCTCGTCCACCGACTGGCTGGGGAGGACAAACTCGTCTGGAACCGCAACCTGCCTGTCAACGGGGATGATCCGGATCGGCTTTCCGTCATCCGACACCCGGGAAGGAACCGTGCGATCCACAGGCGGGGCCGACTGGAGCATGGGCATCAGATTGTCATAATTGGCCTGGACCTGGTCCCTGACCTGGTTCAGAAGGGTCTGAAACAAGTGGGCCAGTTCCCGCTCTTCTTCATCGCCCGTCAGTTCCGTCATAAACTTGTATTCCATCAGCCCCACCGTCATGAGGGGGAGAAGGCGGTAGACCATAACCCCGGCTGAATTGGGCTGGTTGAAAACAAGTCCTTTCCGGGCAAGGCTTGCGGCCAGCTGATCGGTCTTTTCCGGGGGAAACCCGCTTGAGACTGTCAACTCCTCCAAGGTCTGGGAGGCCTTTTTGCGGAATGCCCAGATCAGGTCCAGTTCGTCTTCCTCGTCCTGGATCACGTGTTTCAGGATGGCCAGGGTGGTGTCGTTCACCGGAAACGGAAACATCCCCTGCCGGCACACCACGCCGGCAGCAGACCGGTATTTTTCTTCCAACGAATTTTGAGGCATAATTTCCCTCCCCCGTTTTCATGCAATGGATGTTTTCACTCCTTCGTTATCGCTTTACAGCCGATGTATGGACGCCGCCCTCTTCTTCCGCCTCCTCTGCCGGGGGCCTGTCTCTCAGTTCAACGGCCTTCCTGAAATCCGCCTTGGCCGCCTCCTTTCGCCCTTCGGCAAGATGGATGAGGCCCCTGTTGTAATAAAGGTCCGGATCATTAGGCTTCATCTGTATGGCACTGTTATAGTCTTTCATGGCAAGGTCCTTCTTTCCCAATTGAAAATAGGCGCTTCCCCGGTTGCAGTAGGCATCGGCCGCATGGGGGTCCAGTTCGATGGCCTCGTCAAAATCCTTGACCGCCAGTTCATACTTGCCCATCCTCGCCAACACCATCCCCCTGTTGTAAAAGGCGTCGCTGCTCCGGTGATTGATCGCAACCGCCTGGGTAAAGTCCTCATAAGCCGTTTCCAGATTTCCCAAGCGGGCATGCAGACATCCGCGGGTGTAATAGGCCTCGGCATTCAGCTTATACTTTTCGATAAAGACGTTCAGGTCTCTGATCTGCCTCTCATAGGTCCCCGGGGGAACGGACTCTTTGTCGGCAGGGGATGTCCAGACAGGAATGATCGACTTCTCACGCGGCTTCTTCTGAGCAGAAGGCTGCCTGGCAGGCTGAGCCGCCTGACCGGCCGCAGGCCCGGGTTTCCCTGACAAAGGTGTTTTGCCCTTCACCGCGGGAGTCTTGGCTGGAGGCTGCGTCACAATCCCCCTGACGGGCGGGGACTTTTTGAGATCCTCTTCTCCGAGAAACAGACCCAGACCGCCCACCTCAGAGACGGTCTTCTTGATTTGGTCCTTGACATACAGTGCGGCGCCGGCCGCGGCAAACAGGACGACCACGACAAAGAGGATGACCCACAAGACAGGGGTTTTCGCAGGCGGAAAATGTTCAATCCCCTCCTCATCTCCTACCGCCAGGCCCTCTGTCTCCCACTTGAAATACATGGCAATCAGCCACGGGGAGACAAGGACACAAATCAGGGACGAGGCCCACTCCAGCGACGGAACATTGATGGCCCCCCCAATTGCCGGGAGGACCACCAGGATGCCAACAATAATCAGAAATATCCTTAGAACGCCCCAGAATCCAGCCCCAAAGGAGGTCGTGGCCCCGCCGTATCGGCAATGCTCTTGCTTCCAGGCATAGTAACGGTACATGCCGTAAAAATAGTAAAGCCCCAATGTCAGGGCCGGAAGGATGAAAAGATGGATGAGGGAAAAAACAAAGAGACCGGCGCCTGTTCCCACAAATTCGCTGGGCTTGCCGTCGACCAGTGTGTTTCGAGCCTTCCATTCTGAAATGCGGCAGGCGGCCCAGGGCCAGTAGACGCCCAGGGTAACGATGGTCAGAAGCCCGTTTATGAGGGCCAGGACCAAAAAATCCCGTCCGGTCCCTGTGAAGGACATGGGTTTGCCGTTGATCCGGGTATGGGATGCCCTCAGCCGAAGGAGTCTGACCCATGCCCACGGCCCATAAATCCCCAGTGTGAGCATACCCAGCAAAAAGATATGGACAATGAAAACCTCCAGATACTGCCTGCCGCTGCCGGTGAACTCACAGTTTCCCTTGGGCATCGCATCCTCCTTTTCAGAGTTACAAAGACAACACCTGTTGTCGCCGTCTTGTGTGAGAGACGGTTAGCCTCGATGATCGCGGTCTGGAGGCCGCTCCCACAGGGGTTCAAACTTTTTTGGAGATTTGGCGGCGAAAACCTTTCAAAGGAGAGCCGCTTCTCCTGAAAGACCGATTTTAACCCGCCATAGGCCCTATGGCAAGTCAAGAAACCGGCCTTTCCCTTTCATCGCCGGTCAATCCCAGGGGAAGGCGGACCGTTAATGTGGATCCCCTGCCCACCTCGCTCTCCACGCTGACCGCGCCTCCGTGGGCATGCACGATTGCCTGCACATAGCTGAGGCCCAGACCCAGCCCGCGCTGAGATCGGCTGTGGTCTCCCCGGTAAAGCCGGTCCCATATCCTGTCCAGTTCGCCGCGCGGAATCCCCATGCCCTGGTCGGACACAGAAATGACTGCCTGATCAGCTTCCGCACAGGCCCATATCCGGATCTCCCTGCCTTCATCGCTGTACTTGACGGCATTGTCCAAAAGATTGGCCAGGACCTGCTGCAGCCTCGTGCGATCCGCACGGATGAGCAGTTCATCGGGAAGGTCCTTTTGGATGCAAATCCCCTTTTCCTCGGCCAGGACCTCGTACAGATCCACCACAGAACCAATCACCTCCGGGATGGAAACCTCGGTCACCTCCAGTCTCATGGTCCCGGTCTCCGCCTCGGCCACATCCATCAGGACATTGAGCATGGTCAGCACCCGTTCCGACTCTTCCATGCAGTCGGCCAGGGCCTCCTTGCACGCGCCCGGGTCCTGCGCATCCTGAAGGGCCAGCTCCGCAATGCCCCGCAGGCGGGTCATGGGCGTCCTGAGGTCATGGGCCGTATTGTCGAGGGACTGGTGCATGGCCTGTATCAGGGCATCATTCTTGTCGAGCATCTGATTGAAGAGGGAAACCAGTTCTCCCATCTCCCCCCCTTCCCTGCCCATGGGCACCCGCAGGTCCATCTTTCCGGTATTCAAAATGTCTTTCACGGTCTGGATGAGCCGGCGAATGGGCTTCAAGGCCCGATATGTCAGCACTCCGCCGCCCGTAATGCCCAGCACGAGGATCGGAATGCTGAATACGAGAAAAACGGTCCTGAAAAAGGAAAGGAGTTCGTGGGCCTGACCCGAGCTCTTGCCCACCTGGAGCACAAGCCCGTCAGGCAGCGTGGCCATGCCCACGGTCCACTCCTCTTTTTCCGCCTGATCCTTGATGGTGAGCCACAATTCCTCCTGAGTGCCCGGCATGGACCTGAGGGCCCCGTCTTCAAGGCCCCTGAAGCCCCTCGGGAAGCTGACAAAGAGGACCTGGCCCAGGGGACCCACAATGCGGACAAAAAAAATCTCCTTGGTTGTCCCGCTCTGCTGATCGAACCGGGTCTTTAGGGCGCGAATCCCCCCTTCCGCATACCAGGCCCGATATTCATTGATCCGGTCTCGAACGATGTCGCGTTCCCGCTGTTCCATCAGGTTGTCTATGAGGTAGTAGGCAAGGATAAACAAGCCGCTTGCGCCAAGTACAAAGAAAAGGGCATAGAGGGAAGACAGTTTCAGACTGAAGGTCAATCCAACCTTACTGGTCTTTGAGGACATATCCCATCCCACGGAGGGTGTGGATCATCTTGCGATCAAAATCCCTGTCGATCTTATTGCGAAGTCGGCAGACCAGGACGTCCACCACATTGGTCTGAGGATCGAAGCTGTAATCATAGACATGCTCTAAGATGGAGGTCTTGGACACGATGCGGTTTTTATTTCGCATGAGGTATTCCAGCAGGGAAAACTCGCGGGCCGGAAGGCTGATGTCCCTGTCTTCCCGTCGGACCTGGCGGGTGAGGAGGTCGATGGTCAGATTCCCTGCGGTAAGGGTGGAAGGCTCGGTTGTGCGGGTAGCTCGACGAATGAGGGCCTGGATCCGCGCCAGGAGTTCTGAAAAGGAGAAGGGTTTGGTCAGATAGTCGTCGCCCCCGGTTTGAAGGCCCTTGACCCGGTCGTCCACCGAGCGTTTGGCGCTCAGAATGATCACCGGCGTCTGGATCTTTTCGGCCCGGAGCCGTTCGATCAGGGAAAGGCCGTCAAGCCCCGGAAGCATGATATCCACTACGGCCGCGTCATAGGGCTCGGTCATCCCCAGATGAAGCCCGTCTTCCCCGTCATGGGAGACATCCACGGCAAAGCCTGCCTCCCTGAGCCCCTTGGATATAAAGGAGGCGATCTTTTTATCGTCTTCAACTACCAGGATTCTCATCCGTGCCCTATTCCACAATCTCCTTGTGGAAGAACTTCTGAATGTCCTCCGCCGGGTATCCCAGATCCGTCAGGACCTCGCGGGTGTTGGCCCCCCGCCGCCCTTTTGCAGGCGCAGCCCTTCCCGGGGTTCGTGAAAGCCTGGGGGCCGGGGCCGGCTGGGGCACATCCTCGATGGCGACAATAAGCTCTCTTTCCCTGTTGTGCGGGTGCTGCTCCACCTCGTCCAGCTCAAGCACAGGCGCCACACAGGCATCCTTTCCCTCGAAGATCCGTGTCCATTCGTCCCGGGTCCTGGTTTTGAACAGGGCAGCAAAGCGCTCTGCGATCTCGGGCCATTTCTCCTTATCCATCTGGTGAGGAATCGATCCTGGATCGATCTCAAGGCCCTTGAGAAGCTCGGCATAGAACCTTGCCTCAATGGCGCCCACGGCCATGTACTTTCCGTCAGCGGTCTCATAGGTCTGATAAAAAGGGGCCCCGCTGTCCAGGACGTTGGTCCCGATATCCAGGGTCATGAGGCCGTGGGCCAGCATGCCGTAAAACATGACCGACAGGTTGGCCGAGCCATCCACCATGGCCGCATCCACCACCTGGCCCTTTCCGGAACGGTTCCGCTCGATGAGCCCCAGAAGAATTCCCATGGCGCACAGCATGCCGCCCCCGGCAAAATCGCCCAAGAGATTGCAGGGCGGGAGGGGTCGTTCCCCCTTCCGTCGAAACAGAGACAGGGCCCCTGAAAGGCCGATGTAATCAATATCGTGCCCGGCCATGCCGGCATAGGGCCCCTTCTGGCCCCAGCCGGTGAGCCGCGCATAGATCAGGCCCGGATTGGATGGCATCACATGGTCCGGCCCCAGTCCGAGCGACTCCATGACCCCGGGTCGGTAAGGCTCCACCAGGACATCGGCGACAGAGATCATCCGCCTGACGATGGCTGCGCCCCCATCGGTTTTCAGATTGATCCGGATGGACCTCTTCCCGCGATCAAAGGGATTCCTTTCCATGATGTTGGGGATCTCAGGCGCCCCTTTTGAGAGCCGGTCCACCACAATCACGTCGGCCCCGAAATCTGCCAGAAGCATGCCGCAGTAGGGTGAAGGGGCCAAACCTGCCATTTCGATAACCTTGATGCCGTTCAATGGGCGCATATCCATCTCCTGGGTGCTTAAACTCTTTGTTTGCAACTTCTCTGCAACGTGCGAACAAGTTTGCCGTGGGGGTCTCTGCACAAGGGCTGCAAAAACCTGGCACAGCTCGTGGGAACGGCAGCAGGGCTTTGAAACTCAGTCTGTTCCAGCCCCAAGGACACCCTTTCATGCCCCGGTATGTCCTTGCTGCCTTTCCATACACATTATCCGGCGCCAGGGGGCGGTCGCCGAACCATACGGCCGCATTTTATTGCAGCCCTTGGACAGAGACCCCCACGGCAGGGCAGAACGCTTGTGGGACTTGGGGGAAACCTGTTAGCGGCTGTCAAGGCGCCTTGGGGTTACGGTTTCTCGGCAACATCCTCATCAAGATCATAGGGCCTTCAGGGCCAGCCCGGCGCCCTCCCGCACTTCAAGGGATCATTTGCCTTCCGCAAGGATCAGCATCCAGTCATCGATCCCGATGCCCGGCGTTTCTGCGCCTGTCTCGGAATAAAAGGCAGTCAGAATCTGCCGGAGCGAATCCGGGCTGGCGTTCTCAACCCTTTTCTCGAGCCAATGAATGGCCTCCTCAGGAAAGCAGTAAAAGTCGCCGGACAGGTGCACGCGGCCAAAGCGGCCGTCCCGCATTTCAACGTCCGCACGCATAAGCCCGCCTGGGGCCTTGTGCACGCGGTGCAGGACGTTGACCCCGGCCCTGATCTTGACGTCCCGGGCCTCCATTCGTCGGCCCTTCTGATGGAGCCATTTTGCGGTCAACATGCGTTTTCTCAGAGCATCCATCTCCTCGATGAGGGCCGCATCCTTGTCAGCAGGCCTCATGGGTCCCAGCATCTTCTGAAATGCCTCGGCCAGCAGGGCGTTCAGCCGGGACTCCGGCCAGAGGGCCAGGGCATCCGGACCCAGCTCGCGGCGGATGGTGGAGACGTTATCGTAGAGGGTCTTGTGGACCTTGTCACGAAATTTTTCATCCGGGACCTTCAGGACCCTTGTCATCATCTCGTAATTGAAATCCACAATCAGATTTCCCACAAAGACAACCGAATCCCCGATCTCGCCCGCGCCCGTACCCGATATCTTGCGGGAACCGGCTACCAGATCGTTGATAGGTCTGTATTCGGCAGGGATGCCGATAAATCGGTAAACATCCATCACGGGTTGCAGGAACTTCCTGTAAAACGTCTCTTTTCTCCTTGGGACCTGCGGATTGTCTTTGTGAAGGATCAATTGAAAAAAGAGTTGATCCCCATCCAGATACACGGCCCCGCCCCCCACCTCGCGTCTGAAGACGGGGACGTGGTTGGCGCGGCAGAAATCCAGGTCCACCTCCTGTTCCACATCCTGGTGAAACCCTACGCACACATAGGGGCTTGCCGGAGACACGAGAGAAAGGGCCTCCCGACCCAGTCGGGCCAGGGCATGATAGATGAGTTGCGACTCGTCCCACGGGACTTTGCCCAGATTGTAGATCTGCAATTCAAGACCTCCATTGTCTCAATTCACCTCATGAGCGATCGGCGTGAATAAAGTTGCCTCCCTTTTTCTCGCCGGTTTCGGGACTGACTGCCGGCAGATAGATGTTGAAGGTGGTTCCCTTGCCGTCCTCGCTGTTCACGTCCATCATGCCCCCGTGATTCCGGATGATTCCATAGGCAGCGGCCAGGCCCAGTCCCACGCCCTGCCCTACGCCGCGGGTGGTGAAAAATGGATCGAATATCCGATCCCGGGTCTCGGCATCCATGCCCCTGCCTGTGTCCCTCACGGATACTCGTACATATTTTCCTGGCTCAATCCCATAGGAGCGCACAAATTCGCTTTCAAGCTGGGTGCTCGCCGTCTCCAGAAAAATCTCTCCGCCCTCGGGCATGGCCTGCCATGCATTGATATAGAGACTCATCATAACCTGCTCAATCTGCATAGGGTCCACTTCCGCCAGGGGAAGGTTCTCCTGATAGTCGGCACGCAGAATGATTTCCTTCTTGGTCCGGATAAGGAGCTCTTCGGTCTGCCGCATCAATTGATTGATGTCCGTCGGTTCGGGATGGTGCTTTTCCTCTCTGGCAAAGGCCAGGAGGTGACGGGTCAGGTCGGCCCCTTTCTGGACATACGTCTCGATGTTTTTGAGCCGATTGTAATCAGGGTGGTCCCGACCCTTTCCATAAAGTACCAGAGAGGCATTCGCCTGAATAACCATCAACAGATTGTTGAACTCATGGGCGATTCCCCCGGCCAGGGTGCCGATGGAGGCCATGCGCTGGGACTGGTGGAAATGGGTTTCGAGCCGTCTCTTTTCGGTAATGTCTCTCACAAAGTTGAGAAGGGCCGGCCTCTCCTCCCATTGGATCGGGACCGCGCTCAGTTCGACCCACAATTCCTCGCCGGAAGGCTTCAATATCCTGAAGGAGTGGGTCCCTGCTGCCCCCCCAGTCAGG
>Ga0209270_1001387_pt1 | contig 34279 bp, 43 predicted proteins | sample MTBAKSrepl1MetaG_FD_187456 | JGI IMG/M metagenome (GOLD analysis project Ga0209270, IMG submission 187456) | Enrichment culture microbial communities from Arthur Kill intertidal strait, New Jersey, USA, that are MTBE-degrading - MTBE-AKS1... | ecosystem: Environmental > Aquatic > Marine >...
CGATAGCCCCGAAATCAGAGGCCAGCACGTCCCAGACAATGACCTTGACGTTGGAATAGCCGTAGCTGGAGCTGCCGACAAGGATCACCAACAAATACTTGTTGCAGTAGTGCGGCTTGTCCTGGAAGCCGATGACGTACTGGTCGACCAGGTCGCCGTCGCCGTCGTACTCTCGGTACAGGAGCACCTCGTCATTCTCTTCAAAGGCCATGATCCCGCCCTTGGCCGTCTTCACGCCCTGGCAATGGTAGAACACCGGAACGCCGTTCACCTCCGAACTGTCCTCCAGGAGCAGATCAACCGTGTTCTCGCAGAAGGTAACGGCGGTCACGGTGGCGTTGACGATGCAGGTCCGGCCGTCGCGCAGCTTGTCCCTGTCATCGACCTCAAGGGCCTCGTGATCGAGTTTGTCCGGCGGGATCATGGGCAGTTTCCTTCCTCATGCCATTTCTTCAGCATCGGCACATACAGCGGTATTACCCAGAAAGTCACGGCATCGGAATCCTCCGGCGGCGGCTTGACCTCGCAGGCCATCTGTTCAAACTTCTCCTCTTCTTCCTTCTCGCAACACTCTCCGGTATCAACCGGATACCGCAGGAAAACGATGACCGGCTCGCCGGCCACTCCGGCCGACTCGTCCATCACCCGGTACATGGCGAAATCGGTCGGCACGCAGTTGCGAAAGACAATGTAGACCCGCTCCTTGTGGCAGACGGCCACGTCGTAGCGCACGTCCTCGTCGCCGTGGACATGCTCCTCGTCGGTGAAGTTGATCACCTGGCCGTAGGCAAAGAAGCAGGCGCAGAAACAGCACTCGTCCTTCAGCTCCCGGGCCTCGTCCACCCGCATGCCGGCGTATATCCGGATGGTCCGGAAGCCGTGGTTGCGGACGCAGGTTATGGACACCCCGCCGTTTGGCGGCATCCTCCGGACCCCCTGCTGCAGGCCGGCGTATTTCATGTAGTTCTCAAGCAGCTTCATCTGTGATTCGGCAAAGCGGATATGCTTTTCGCCTTCCTCCCGTTCGCCGTAGATGATGATCCGCGTCGGCTCCTTCCGGTACATCAGAACCTCGAAATACCACCGCTCCCGGTGATAACCGCCACGGAAACGCTGTCCAGCGAGAAGTCGCAGCCTTCCACGTTGGCTATCTTGATCAGCCAGTACCGGCCCCTTATCCGGGGATTGACCGGAATCCGCTTGGTCTGCTGGTTGGTCTTGGTCGACAGGACAAGGTACGATTGCCCGGTCCCATCATCCGGCGTCAGCTCGATCATCAGGTTCCCCTTGGCCTCGTACCCCAGGTCGATGAAGGGGATTTTCTTCTGGTTCCGGATGCCAAAATCGCTCTGCGCCAGGATGATATAGGCGTCAATGTCCGTGCCGTCGTCGTCGCTGCCGGTAATCTCGTACAGGCCGTTTTCGTTCACTCCGAGGTAGCGGCCGTTGAACTTGGTCATCGACTTGAACGGCCAGTTGGTGTACTGGGTCGTCGCCATGGCCTTGAGGTTGATGTCGATTGTCAGCATGCTATCTCACCGCCCCCCGCGTATGCTTCAGTTGAAAATCGCATGACCCGGCGATGGTCCCGTCCATGTAGAGCGCCGGAATCTCCCCGTCCAGTTCGTTGTCGTAGCCCTTGACCGTGGCCGTGGTTGCGATCATCCTGAGCGCCGGCAGCCTGGCTGAGATGTTGCCCAGGTTGCCGTTTATACCGACTATCTCCACGGTCAGCCGCGGCAGCTCCGCCTCAATGTCGCCAAGCCCCTGGACCGTGCCAGTCAGGGTGCCGACCGACCGCCTGATTCGGGCGTTGATGGAGCAGATGATCTCGCTGTTGCCGGTCCCGGCAATCATTTTCAGTGCCCTGATCGCTGCATTGATGGTCCCGGTCCGGGGCTGGTACGCCGATCCCGTCATGGTCAGGCGCGGCAGCTTCGCAACCAGGGCCAGCCCTGCCCTGATCTCCACGATCTCCATTGCCGGCAGCGCAGCGTTGACGCTGGCGACACCTCCGGTATGCGCCGCGCCGATGCAGGTCATTCTTCTGATCGACGAGTCCAGGGTCGCGCCGGCGTACAGCTCGGCGTCCAGGGCCGGCAGGTCGGCCTCAATGGCGCAGGTGTAGAGGTTGCTGGCCATCTCAATGGTCAGCTTCGGCAGGCTGGTATAGATATTGTTCGCCATTATCTGACCGCTCCCCTGATATGGTGCAGGACCGCCACGCAGTCCGACAGGATCACCCCGTCAATCAGCATGGCGGGGATCTCCGCTTCAATCGCGGTAACGTCGCTCACCGCCCCGGCCAGCCGGGCCCTCATGCGCGGCAGCCTGGACGACGCCCTGCCGACCAGGCCGTTGAACACGGTTCCGTCGCTGATCACCAGGGCCGGCAGCTCGGCGGCAATATTCCCCACCCCGTTGGTGTTGCCGGTCAGCCTGCCGGTCACTCTGGTCAGTTTCGCGTCGATACCGCAGAGAACCTCGGATTGGCCCTGCAATTGGCCGGTCAGCCGCGGCAGGGCCCCGGCCAGCCAGACATCATATCCGGTGTTGATGAACATGAAGCAGGCCAGGTTCGGGAGGCTCGCCCCCAGCAAAGCCCCGATATAGCCCTCCGTCTCCAGGCCCGGCAGCTCGGCCGATATGTCCGCGACATAGCCGCTGTAGCCGACCGCGTCGCTGATCTCCATCCGGGCCAGGGACGATTCCAGGCTTGCGCCTGCATCCATCCGGCAGGTCATCTTCGGCAGGGCCATGGCACCGGACAGGTGCGAATTCTCAAACGTCGCGTACATCAGCGGCAGCTCGGCGACGATATGGTTGCCGGCTTCGATGAACAGGCCGGTCATGGCCGGGATGGACGCCTCTATGTAATGCGGCCGGCCCCCATACATTTCGCAGGTCAGGGCCGGGATGGAAGCGCCGATGTCGCCAAAGAAATAACTGTCATCGGCCATCTGGCAAGTCATAGACGGGAGCGCAGCGTCAATACTGCCGCCCTCGGCATAGGATGCCGCGATCAGGCAGGTCATGAAGGGCAGGGAACTGTTTATGTCGCCGGGGGTCCCTGGGTTCGAACCATGATAGGTGACCGTGAACAGCGTGTCGCTGTCGCCAAGGGCCATGGTCTTGAGCCAGGCGAGAGTTGCCTTTTCAAGCGGCAATAGCCGACAGCAGGCAAACTCCGTTTTCTGGTAAACATTGGTATATTTCTGCCCTATCTGGACGGGCATGGACGGGTATCCCGCCGGTGCTGTTGCCGTATCGATGACGCCGGCAAGCCTGTCGATTATGGAATGGTCATAGGACGACGAGAGGCTGCCCGCGGCAATCGCGCCATAAAACCACCCGCTCCTGCTGGATCCGTATGTGATCCAGCTGCTAAAGGTGTTGCCATAGGTGGAACAGAGTCCATATACTCTGGCCTTCATGGTGCCGGAATCATCGAGAACTTCAGCGACAAGCCACCGCGACGAAGAAGGAATGAATCTGGGGCTCGGCGAAGCAAATGTCGTCGTCAGGTCGTCGCCGGAAAGAAAGCGGCAGGCGAATTCACATACCCCGATATAGGCGACTGATTCGGTTTCAATTTCCCTGGCGACCCCGTCGAACTTTATGTAACGCCCTATCTTGTTTTCAGAAAACGGGCCGTCCCAGTTATCAGGAGTGTCATACAAGATCGCCGGGGTCGAGATCTTGCCGGTTGCGTCAATAAGAGGATCGCTCCCCGTGCCGTCGACATCGTCATTCAGGTCATACGCCCATGTATAGGACTGCCAAATCTTTGACTGCGCCGGATAATTCCTTAGCCCCACCAGATGATAGCATTCCGTGTCGGAAGAGTATGACTGGTTCGGCACAGTCATTCCCGACTCGTCCGGCGACACAAGGGAGGCCGAATAGTTGGTCCAGCCCGTCACGTTTTTGTACGGCAGCTTGTTGTCCACATTGCTGGTCGAGTAGGAGACAATGACGTCGAAACTGCCGTCCAGCCAGTCCGCCGGCTCAATCAGGTCCGAATAAACTACCTTGTCGACGAGGACGCCGGGGTTGCCCCCGAAGGTCACCTGGACCTGGTTGCCGTCGAAGTCATAGGGGTTACCGCTGCTCGCCGCCTTGCCGATCCAGCATTCGCCGATGTTCGACGCCCCTGAACTCCCGTCGAACACCAGTTGGACAAGGCCTCTTTTTTCTGTCTGGTCCGTGATGGCCGAAGCGACAATCCTGACCCTGTTCTGCTTGTTTATCCATCGGGAGGTGCTTGACGGATATGCTGCGTCGGTGATGGCTATATATCCATACGGCGTCTTCCCGAGAACTTTCGGGTTGTCGGCGTGATTCTCGTCGTAGTAGAGACGGATGGTGTGGGCGGAGCTTGTGGACATCTGCGGGATACAGGTCCAATATTCCGCGATTTTCGCCGTAGCATCGTACAACAGGCATTGCACGAGCTCCTCCTGCCCGGAACCGTCAATCTCGACCGCCACCTTCTTCCAGCTTGAGCCCAGGGCGGTGAAGAAGCCGATGCAGTTTGCGTTCGTCTTGCCGGACGCCGCGGAAATGGTCAGGCGCACCGGTATATTGACGTGCGCCTCGGTAATATCGGCCGGGTCGGTGACGAAGTCAATGTACTGGTCCTGGTTCCAGCCTGACAGTGCCATAATCGTCCAGAGCAGCCCGGCCAGCAGGAACAGGCCGTCCGGGCGCCAATGTCGTTTCATGCCGCGCTATCAGGATGCCGGCAAGGCAATGGAGACGCTGTCGATGGTGACCGTGCCGCCGCTGGTGATGGTGGTGTTGCTCATGTTCAGGTCGGCCCCGGACGTGGCGACGTTGCCGTCGAACCGCTTGGCCGTGGTGCTGGCCCCGGTCGTCTCGTCGATGTCGTAGAACCTGAACCAGCCGACCGTGCCGCTGGCCGCCGCCACGCCGGACCAGACCTCGCCGCTGGCCTTGTGGGCGATGCCGTCCGCGACCTGGCCCATGGAGATGCCGTTGGTCCCCACTCCTGGCGTTTTGGCCCCGCTGGCCAGGGTGATCTTGCACAGCAGAGTGCTGTTCTCGGCGTCGTCGGGGCTGGCCGGCTGCGACCCCTGGTACAGGTACAGCGCCCCGGTCGCCATCGCGTCGCAGAAACTTTTGCCTGTCACCTTCATGATTTCGTTGCGCAGGCCGGTTGAAAGTCTCAGTCCCATGGTCCTCTTGCTCCTTCGTGTTTGTTTCGGGTTGCCTGAAGGACCGGGCACAAAAAAAGGGCAGTCGTGTGGAGGTGTGGCCCCACACGGCTGCCCTTTTTTGTCTTGCGTCCGCTACCGGTTGATCAGACCGTCACGGAACCCGGTTTTTCAGGTTGTTTCGTTTACCCCATTGAGTGAATGAAGTTGTATCCCATCAGCAATCCGGCCCCTGTCCTGCAGTTCTCCGGATATATGACCTTCCTCTTGTTCAGGTTGATGAGCTGTCCGGACGATGACCCGAGCATGGCCCCTTCCGGGCTGGCCCACAGGGCCGCCGGTCCTGGAGAAACGCCCTCGATGCCCAGCTCCGAGCCCTCGACGTACTGCAGCGCGTCGGCCCATTCGATGGCCGGGAAGTCGGCGACCTTCTTTTCGGCGAACCCCTCCGGATCCCCGCCGGCCAGGAAATAGGTGTTGTGCTCGTCGGAAACGAACAGGCCGGCGTCCACCGGCTTGACCATGAGAAGCTCCGACTCGAAGCGGTAAAAGCCCCTGGCCCGGTCAAACAGCCCCGGCCGGAACTCTTCCGACCGCCATAACTCGTTGCGCCGGGCGACAAACATGCGGCTGAACGCCCAGCAGATATGATGGCCGATTGGCGGCCCGGTAAACGACCTGGTCGTCTCGGTGCCGAAATACTCATCAGCCGGCCATGAATGCGAAAGCCCGCCGTACACCACTCCGTTCTCGAAGCCGTTGGCGTAGAAAACCTGGCCGTCGATCTCGGTAAACGACATCCGGGCCCCCCGGGTCAAACCGGAGCGGATCCCGACCGGGACCATGTCGGTGCCCAGGATGAACAGGGAATCCGTGCTCCCTTCCGTCCCGACCAGCAGGCAGATGGTGTCCTGGTGAAAGATGGTATGGAAGTCGCCGGCATACAGCAGCTTGCGCCCCTTCCGCAGGTTCGGCCGCAGGGTCTGGTCGACGGACACGTTGATCCCCTCGGCCAGGTCCATGATGCCGGTCTCAAGGTCATGCGGCACCCGCACCGGATCGGCCACGGTGTTGATCCCGGTCGTGCCCCTGAAAAACGGTATGACCTTGCCGCTGCCGCTCACCACTTCACCCCCACAATCGGCGGCTTCCGGTGCGAACGGCCTTCCTTGCGCGCCCAGGAGTCCAGTTCGTTCAGGAGCCGAAAATATTCCTGCTGTTGCGCCTCGGTGTTGACCTTGGGCCCCTCGATGCCGTCCTCGATGTCGTCGTAAATCAGGTAGGCCGCGCCGTGGACCAGGACCATGGCCAGGTGCGGCGGAATCTCGGTTATCTGGTCGCCGCTCGCCTTCGTCGGCGGCAGGCCGTAATAGAACAGCTCCATCTCTGCGGCCGCCGCCGGGATCGGCTGATAGAAGAGAAACGGCGGCACGGCGCAGACGTGCTGCACTTGACCGGCGTTGTTCGGGAATGCCGGATACTCGGCGAGCAACAGCTTCTTGTTGCCCAGGATGGTAACCGGCAGCTTGGCGGCCACGTCATTGCAGGCATAGAGGCCCTGCTGGTAGTCGCTCGGCAGGGAGGCAAAGGCCAGGCCAACGGTTGTCTGCACGGTGTCGCTGGTTTCGAGCGCCGGCAGCTTGACCGCGCCGGCCACCATGACCAGGGCGTCGTTGATGTACTGTAGGGCGTCCGCGTCATCCAGAGAGACATCCGGAACCTTGCGCAGCAGTTTTGTTCCGAGTTCACCCGCCGTTGGCATGTTGCGCCTCCTTGTCCCTGATTTGCCGCACCATATACTTGCGGATAGTCAACACTTCCTCGTCGGTCATGGCGGTTATTGCGGCCCCGGCATTGGCGACCGCTTCCTGGTGCGAATGAAACCGCTGTCCGTCCTTTGTCCTGATAGGGATCGCCGCGGTAACCTGCGATCCCATGATCTCGGTGACATAGCGGATCTCCGGCTCTTTCCCGGGCTCTCCGTGCACGACCATGGCCAGGAGCTGCTCGCCCCCGGGGAGCGGATAGACGGCGGCGAACTTACCCACGGCGCGTTTCCCCCACCTTGAGCGGTCGGTATGTCGATACGGGCGGGGACCGCCGCGCTATCGCCTCATTGGCCCAGAACATGGCCTCCTCGACCTTCTCCATGGCTCGGTCCCGTTCCGGCGACTTCGGGCAGATCCCAAGGATGCTGTTGGCCAGGATCTGGCATTCCGCCCGTATCCCCTGGTGCTTGACGGTCTGCATGTCTGACATATTGACGGGCCGGTAGCGGCGCAATAGCTCCACCTTCGCGGCCCGTACTTCTTCCTCCGGCTCGTCCACCGAATTCATGGCGATCAGGGTGTCAACGTCGAGTTTCGGCAACTTCTCGCCGGCCTCGACGGCCGCCTCAAGGGTGGCCAGCCATGCCTTGGTGGTCGCGATCAACTGCTGGGCGAATTGCTTTTCCATGAGCCGGAGCACTTCAACCCAGGACAGCGTCGATTTCCTTCCGGCTTACATCGGTCAGGCCGGAGTATTCCGCTACCGCGTCAACGGACGGCTCGTTTTTGGCGGTCAGCAGCCCCCGGCCGCTTTCCGTCTTCTCCTTGCCGGCGTCGACCTCGGCCTTGATCCGGTCCAGGGCGGCAAGAATGGCGGCGGATCTCTCGGCGTCGCCGCCCTCTCCACCCGTGTCGGCGCCAGGCGGGTTTTCGTCGCCCTCTTTGCTCCCGCCGTTAGGAGCGCCTTCGTCGTATTCTCCGGTAATCTCGTTCTCCACGTCCTTGAACATGGATTCCGGAATGCACCGTTTCCGCAGCGCCTCGTCGACCAGCTGGTCGGGGACGTCCGTCCACTCTTCGGTGACATGGGTAACGTGGCCCGTGGTGGCTGCCAGCCGGACCGGTTTCTGCCCTTTGCGTACCTTGAATCTCTCCATTGTCCTCATTGCTCCTTATGGGGTTATCCCTGCGCAGCAGGGCGCCACGCAGGGACGGTGGTTATGCGGTTGCCTGGCTTATCCGTGCGTATGGGTAGCCCGGCCGTCGATGACATACTCGACCAGCAGCCGTCCGGCGCCGGCGGTCGGCGTGCCGACGCTGGTCAGCTTGATGCCCAGCTCCTTGATGTCGGTGTACTTGAAGCCGGTGGGGACCAGGGCGGTCAGGGCCGCCGCCTGCCCGTTGATTCCGGACGCATACCTGTCCTCGACCCCCGAGTCGCCGACGGTGAACGTGTCGCTGGTTCCAGAGTTCAGGGCGGTGTCCACAATAAAGGCGCCCCCGGTCAGGATCGCGCCATGCGGCAGATCCACGGCCGGCTGCAGCACGCCCGAGACAAAGTCGGCATAGGTCCAGGGCACGAGGGCCACTTGTTTTTCCTGCCTGGCGTCGTTTTTCGTAATCATGTTCATTGCTCCTTGAAAAAGGTTGGTGTTTTCATTCGGTCAGGGGGCCCGCCAAGGCCCCCATTCGCTCATCCCCTTCTTACAGGTAGAGGTCGCAGGCGATGACCCCGAAATCCTCATCGGCGTTGCCGGTGTAGGGGTTGTCGAACTTCGGCTTGCGGAATCCGACGAACTTGTCCACCGAAATGCCCTGCTTGGAGTCGTAGTCGAACCCCTTCTCCACCCAGTCCGGCGCTCCGACATCAACAAAGCCCAAAGCCTGGCAACCGAGCAGCAGGGACCTGGTCCCGTTCACGTCGCCGGCGGCGCCCCACTTGGATCCGGACGCGGCCCCGGTCGTGTTGTAGACCAGGTTGTGCTCCATGATGACGATGCCGTCGATGGTTGTGATGGCCCCGGAGAAGAACGGGTTGCCGTCTCCGCGCTTGCCGGCCTGGGTGATGGCGGCCAGGAAGTCGCTGTCCTTCTTGAGTCGGGCCAGGGTGCGCGGGTCGCAGATATACAGGAAGTATTCCTTGCCGCCGGCGCGGATCGGCTTCATGTGGCTCGACTTGGCGTAGGCCCGGAGGTCCACGATCATGCCGTACTTGGGTACGCAGGTGGAGGCAATGGCGCTGGTGTCGCCGGCCTGCAGGTCGGTACCATCAAAGTAGAAATGCCGGCCGGCCGATGGCGCGGACACGTCACCGGCAAAGGACAGCTCCATCCACGGGTTGGCCGCGCCGGCGTCCGATCCGTCCAGGTTGTACTGGTACGAGATGCCGGACGCGGTGAGGAGCGCCATCTTGTCGACCGCGTCCACGATCCATTGCTTCAGCCTGTCCCTGGCGGTTTCGCGGAACTGGATGACGTGGTTCTGGTCGGAGAGCTTGCCCTTGTTCTTGACCTGGTTGGAAATGAGCCCCATGTTGATGTCGAGCTCGAATTCCTGCAGGGCCTCTTCGTTCCCTTCCCGCTGGTTGTCGTTGACAACGCCGCGGCCGACCAGGTCGGCGACCAGGAACATCAGCGCCCGGGTTCCCTTCTCCGTCTTGGTGAGCTTGGTGATGTGCTGGATGGCGGCGTTCGGCGATTTTGACATGAGCTTCGAGACGAACGCCTCGTTGCGCAGGTACGTCCAGATTTCCCGCATCCATACGGTTTTTTGTTCGGCACTGAGTTTGCCAAAGTTGGTAATAGCCATGGTTGATCTCCTTGGAAAATGGTTAAAAACTGTCGTCCCATTGTCAGTTTGCGGCCTGACACGCCGGAGATCGGCTATTACGCTCGCCGGAAAGCTGGATCGCTGTTTTGTTGGTTCAGGCCAAAATCAGCGGCAAAAGCCTGGTCGGGGATTATGTGCCCCGACTACACAAAGTCGCCGCGCAACCGTCTTTTTTCCTCTTCCGGCAGCTTGGCGTACTCATCATCGCTCATGGACAGAGCGTCCTTGGGCATCTCCCTTGCCCTCTGCCCCTTTCCGCCCTTCGGCAGCGGCGGCTGGTTCTGGGCCGCCTCGGCGTTGCGCCGGATCGCCTCCCGCTTCCTGCGTTCCGCAGGGGATTCACCGTGGTCGTCGCCTCCCCCGTCGTCTCCATCGTCTGTCTTGCCGGCAGCCCCGAAGACCTTTTTCTCGGCCGCCAGCAGTGCCTCCTTGATGGACATGCCCTGGCGCTCGAACTTGGCCCGGTAATAGGCCATGTCGTCAGCCAGCTCGGGCTCGGCGTCCAGCTCGTTGCTGTGCCGGTTCACTATCTCGACAGCCAGCTGCCGGTTGGCCTCGGTTTCTTTCGCCCGGTTGAAGTTCTGAATCGTGGCAACCACCCGCTGTTCGGTCTGGTGGTTCTGGTAGTCGAGGATCTCGCTGAACAGCTCCTTTGCCGCCTCGTCGTCGCCGTCGATGACCGCGTCATTGTAGGCGGACATCTTGGCCTTGAAGTCGAAATCCTTGAACCGGTCCTCGCCTTCCTTTCCTTGGGCCCCTTGCTGCTGCCGGCCATCACCTGCTTGCCTGGCGCCGCCCTTCTGGAGGCTTTCCAGGGTCTGCATCAGGACCTTGTTCTGGTCCTGGATGGCCTTGATCTGGTCGCGGGCCTCGTTCCGCTGCTTGATCACCTCGCGGAAACGTGGTGCCGGGACAGGCTCGTCGTCCTGATCATGGCCATGGCCCTGGTCCTTGTCTCCCTTGGCCTTGGTCTTGTCCTCGCCGGAACCATCTTCCCCTTCACCGTCGCCCTGGCCGTCCCCTTCCCCGGCATCTTCATCACCGTCTGCCCCTTCCTGGTCACCGGTGCCTTCATTGCCGGCCTGCCCCTGGTCGTCGCCCTGGACATCTCCCTCCAGGTTGTCGCCGCGGTCGGCTGCCTTGTCGTCGGTTGCTTCGAGGATCTCTTCGCCGAATTCAAATTCCATTGCCTTCTTCTCCCATCGCCCTTTCCCATCGGCAGGCGGCGCCGGCTGAGATCATCGCCTCTCAGCGGGGCTGAATCGCTTTCTTAAAGGTCAGCGTTGACCATTTGATACGGCGTTCGTGCCGGCCAGTAGTGCCGGTTGAGCTTGTCCAGTTCCTTTGTGGCCTGTTCCTTGAGCATTGCCATTGCCCTGATGGCGTCGGCAAAGTCGCCACGCTCATGTGCCTGAACGATTGCAGTAAACCGTCCCTCGGCGCTTGAAGGTCCAGCCGTAAGGCGCCGGACCGTTTCCCTTGCCTCGTTCATAAGCCTGTTCCAGTCGGTTGAGTATCCAGGTATGCTTGACACGGAATACCCGCACACGTCGCATTTCAGCACGTCGACCAGCTCCACGTCCCTGATCCCCCTGATGGTCTGCAGCGGTCGGTATTTGGCGCTGCCAGGATTATGGCCTATTGCCTTCCCTTCTCGCATGGTGCCGTTGCACTGTTGCCGTGGACATTTCATCCTTCAGTTTTCCTTGCCTTCCTTTTTTTGCCTCCGGCGTATCTCCATGAACAGGACGTAGGACCGAACAGCTTCTGCCCTCTTCTCCACGTTGTCGGCACTTTCAATGTCGTCGAGCAGCAATCCTCTGATTTTTTCTTCACGCTCCGATGTTTTCACCCCTCAAACTCCTGTGTCTCAATTCCTTGGTTTGCCCCCACTGCCGCACCGTCCGGAACTGGGACCGGCGCCGGCGTGGTCGGATTGGTGTTTGCCCCGGGTGCGCCGAAGTCGATGCCGGCCGCCGGCGTCGGTCCTCCGCTGTATTCCGGAACAATCGGCGGCTGGTCATGGTCAACGTACCCGGCCGACCGAAGCAGCTTGTCGGCAAGCCCCGCGGTCGCCGGCGTTTGCTCGATCACCCCGGCCGTCTGGATGGCCGAATACTGAGCGTCAACCGCCGAATTGGTGGCATCGGCCTCCGCCTTCCGGGCCTGGGCCCGCTTCAGCTCGGCGCTCGCCCGCTTCTCCTCGGCCGTTGCCTCTTCCAGTTCACTGTTGCCCTGGGCCGCCTCCATCTGCGCCATTTCTTCGGCGATCTCGTGTTTCTTCGCTACCGTGCTGGCCAGCAGCAGGTGCCGCGACGGGATCGGCACGCCCTTTTCTTTCAGGGTCACGAGCTGGTCGAACTGGTTCTGCTCGAACGTCGCATGGGTCGGCGTATCCGACACAACCACGTCATAGCGGCCGATGGTCACGTCGTTGAGTATCCCGCCGGTTTCGTCGGTTAGGTTGATGACGATTTCCTCCTGCAGCTTGTTGGTCACCGGGTCCACGATCCGGATCACCCGTTCCTCGGTGTAGAATCCCTGCACCAGCTCCAGCATCTTCCTTGCGGACATGCGGCGGGTCAGGGCCAGGTTGTCGAACGGCCGGCCCATCTGCATCTCGCCTTGGTACTGCTTGCTCTGGATGGCGACGCCGGACACTTCCGGCCCCTTCTGTCCCTGCAGCGCGTCGGACATGCCGGAAATGGTCTTGATGGCGAACTCGGCCCGGTCGGTAAGCAGCTCCGCGCCCCTGGGTGGGTCTGACGGCCGGCGCTTCTCCGGTTTGGTCGAGCCCTTCTTGTAGACGATGACCAGCCCGTTGCGGTTGCCGTACTTCTCCAGGTCTTCCGGCTCCATGTTGGCCAGGCTGCCCTCTTCCACGTCGTAGCCGGAGTTGCTGACCGTGTTCTGGATCTCCAGGGTGTTGGTAATGGATTTGTTCTCCAGCTCCTGCGGGGAGCGGAGGTTGTCCACCATGCCCCGGGTCCGGCCGCGGCGGAATATCGGGAAGTAGGGGATGATCGTGAACGTGCGGTACGGGCTCCAGGCGTCGAACAGCGCGACACGCCCGCAGGTTACCGTCCACCGCACCCGCTTGACCTGCAGCCGTGAGCGAACCGCGCCGCTTTCGAGGGCCTGGGAAATCTGCCGGTCGGTCATGCCGGAAACAGGCTTGACCTCCCCGGTGTAATAAACGACCACGTCCTCCATGTTCCGCTTCCAGTATTGCCGGTCAAGGACCATGTACCGCCGCGTCTTGGTGCGCTCTTCCTCTTCCACCCACCCCTGGTACAGGCCCTCGCCATCGGCATCGTCGCCGAAATGCGGCCGGTCCATGTACTGATCGGCGTCGAAGTAGGAGTCCGCCTCCTGCCCGAGGCGCCGCGCCTTGTCCTCGCCATAGCGGCCGGCTATCTCGTCATAGGTCAGCCAGTTGATGACCACCACGTCGGCCCAGCCGGCCGGGTCGTAGCTCTTGGCGTCCGGGTCGGGCTGCACGTCGAGCGGATCCAATTCCTCGCAAACAATCTCTCCCTGGAAATTATGCTCAAAGGAAACCCTGAAATCGAGGAAGCCCCGCTGCTCGATCACGCCGTCCTCGAACATCAGGGATTCCTTCCAGTGGTATTCGATCTGGTCGGAAATCTGCATGATGACCTTGGACAGCACCTCGGCCGTCTTCTCGTCGGCGCCTTCGCCCCGCGGCTGGAAGGCGATGTCCACCCGGGAATGGAGCTGCATGCCCAGGGCTGTGTGGACCGCCGGCATGATGTGGTTGAGCTCGATCATCGGCCGCTTTTCGGCCTCCATGGCCTTCCGGTCCGTCTCCGACCATTGCAGGCCGCCGCCCAGGTAGAAATCCTCGTTGCGCCGCGCCGTGGCAATATAGGCGTCATGGCCGGCCGTCTTGCCGTACTCGTACCGCTCCCAGTTCAACCGGGCCAGCTTCTCATCGTCAGCCGTTGCGCCGGTATCCAGCTTCGCCACTGCCTTTGTTGCTTCGGCCATGATTTACACCGTCATGTGTGAGCCCGCGCCGGAGTACCGGTCGTGGCCGATCTTCCGTTTGAGCTTGTCCTGCCAGGACAGTTTCTTCTCACGCTTCCGGACCTGGGGGAACTGCGCGGCCAGGTCATGGTCGAGGATCCGCGCCAGGCCGTCAAGCAGGTCGTCGTGCGCCCCGACCGGAAACGGCAGGAATTCCTCGTCGATGAACCGCTTGACCAGGTTGTGCCGCTTGCCCTCGTAGTCCGTCCGCCACAGGGACCGCGGCAGCCATATCCGTCCCTGCTCGAACTTGGGCACCAGCCGGCGGATACGGTCCGGCTTCGGGGTGCTGCCGCCCAGGGGCGTGACGTTGAACCGATAACCGATGCGGTCCATCTCCGATTCGATGTGCTGGATGTCGGCCTGCATGCCGTAGTGCTCATAGCCGACGCCCAGGGGCAGGTAATCCCGGTGCAGCTCGAACAGCCTTGCCGTCCGTTCCGTCAGGTTCAGCCGGTCGTACACGATGTCGTAAACGTAGTAATTGCGGTCCGGAGCCAGGCCGAGAACCCACATTGCCGTATGGTCCGACTCCTTTTTCTTCTCGTTGGCCGGGTCCACCAGGATGTAAAGGTTGACCGTCGCCGGATCCGGCTCGGTGTCGTAGTAGCGCAGCCACACTTCCTGAAAGCCCTGCACCTGGTCGGCCTTCGGATTCAGAAGCTGCTGACAACCGAACACATAGACGCCCTGGTCGCGCCTTTTCTCCGCCAGTGCTTTCCTGGTCAGGAGGACCGGATTGCCGTCAGCATTGCCGTTATCTGTGGCCGGGTGGATTCGTGGCTTTACCGAACCACGTTCCATGATCGACTTGTAGGTGTCGTTGAAGTGATACCTGGTGCCGATGTACCGCTTCCGGCCGCCGTCGGCCCCCAGGTTGAGGGACAGCTCCCAGGCCTCAGTGGTCTTCTTGATCTGCTCGGGGGTGGTGACCGACTCCCGGGTGACGACGTCGTCGTAGATGAGCAACTTGAAATGCTTGGAGGTCGGCTGGCCGTCGACCAGGCCCCACCCTTCGACTGTCGCCTCCTTCGGGTTGGTGGTGCGCTTGACCGTGATTCCGTTCTCTTCGGACCAGTTCGGCGCTTCCTTCCTGGGATTCGCGTACAGGATGTCAGGGAACAGGTATTTGAGCCGCTCGTTGGTTTCCAGCTCGTATTTGATCTGTCGGAGGAATCCCCGGGCAATGGTTTTGGTGTGGGAAAAAATGCCTACCGTGATCTCCGGGTCGTTGAGGATGTCCTGGATGGTCAGGCCGAAGGTGATGATGGAGCTCTTAAAATGTTCCCGGGCCCACAAATCCAGCCGGCCGTCCGGATCGGCCTGCACCTCTTCGCAGCGCTCGAACAGCCAGTCCCGGTCTATGTCCGCCCGGCCGCACCCCCTGGTCAACAGGAAGAACAGGTCCTGCCGGCACAACTGCCGCTGGCATTCGTCCAGTTCGGCCTGGCCGCCATTCTTCAGGGCCGTCTGCTGCACCCTGTCGAACAGGTCATTCCGTAACTGTCTTGGGCTCTTCCTTGCTTCCATCATGTCTGTAGTTGAGCATTTCAGCCGTTTCAGGCGACAACTGGACCCCCTTCGGAGTCATTGACCCATCTGAACTCTTGTGGTCCGTCTCTGACCGGTCCTTGTATTTTTCCGGCCTGTTCGCCTTGAGCAGGACAATCATCAGGGTGTCGGAATACTCCTGCAGCTCACCGCACCGCGCCCCCTGGTAATAGACCGGCTTTGTGACTCCCTGCAGGGCCCGGCGCCTCGCCTCTTCCTCCAGGGCATCGGTGGCGATCTCCACGGCCTCGTCCCAGGCCGCCTTGAATTCCTCGTCCTGGCCCCGGAGCTTGTAGGCGGCAGAACGTGTGATTCCGCAGTATTTGGCCGCATTGGAGACATTTGCCGTCTCGGCCAAGCGCTGAAGGAATTTCCCTCTTTTTTGTGGTGTCAATTTTGCCCTGTTCGCCATCGGCAAAAAGCCAAAAAAAAAGCCCGGTCATCCCATCTCTGGAACAACCGGGCTTGGAAATGTCCGCGCATATCACGCGGCCAATCTAAGCAACCGTCACAAACTATTCGATTACTTTAATTATCAAAGTTTCTTTGCCGTTTGTCAAGAATTTCGGTAGCCCACCTCTATTCGCTTTTCAGGACAATCCTCTCATTTTGTTGCCTCGCGGTTGATTCAGATTTACCCGTTTTGTATTGGCAGATTTCTTCGTGTAACTCCCATTAACTATTTATCTTTTTAAAAAAAGATATTATGTCATACGGATTAAAATTAAACCTTATACGAAATCACAAGGAGAACATTGGCCATGCGCAAAGGAACAAAAAAAATCTCCCTGGAGGTAGAAGTTTTTGACCTGCTCCAGCAAAGTGCTATGATGACGGCAAAGGAAGTATACAGCTTTCTGTTGCCCCACAAGTTATCTGTGAGCCAGTTCCGCACCCTGGAAGCTTTGTACACCCATGGGCCGTTAAGCCAGATTGATATTGCCGGCCGTATTTTCAAATCCACCGGTAACATTACCGTAGTGATCGACAACCTGGAAAAACGATTCCTGGTCAGACGCCTCACCCGGGCCGAAAACGACCGCCGCTACAACAAGATTGAACTGACTCCGGAGGGAAAACAGCTGGTCAAGAAAATCTTGCCGGAGCAGACCAGGTGGATAAAACAGGTGATGGAAAGGATCCCGAAGAAAGACTTGGAACAGCTGAAAAGGATCTACGTGATATTCGCGGGGTGGAGTAGGGAAAACTGATAAAAAAATAAACCTATTTCTTTCAAGGGAACTCTTAGATGCCAAACGAAGGGGAACCTATGAACATTACAAGAAAAAATTTAGTGCTAAGTATTGTCGATGCCGTTGCTGAACTTTCAGGAGGATGTAGCGAGCCAAAAATTGATGCATCTTCAACCAAGGAGTAGCAGTGGAAAAATTTTTAGTTAACATGGCCATTGTGAAGGTCAACTGGGATAGCAGCGAGAAGGATCTTCTTGATAACTATATCCCCCTAGTTGCTTATGTCTTGAAAAATTACTGCAATGATATCATTTCACTGGAAGAATTTAAAGGTGAGTTTACAAAGGTTGCAGAATTTGAAATGCCGACTGGGGCCATAGCAAGTCTACTAAAAAGAGCAAGTAAGCGGCATCGATTTATTAAAAAAAATGCAGCAGGGCTATTTGTAATAAATCGAGCGTCATTGCCAGTTTCTAGATATGAGGAAATAAGAGATAAGGAAATACGGAAATATAATAGCCTTAAGGATAAATTTGTAGAGTTTTGCAAGCGCATTTATAATATCGACGTTGTCCAGGAAGAGGTTGATAAGTATTTTTTCGAGATACTTTACGAAATCGCTCCAGCTCTATTTATGAGCGTTTCAGATATAGACAATATCAAGATAGAAAAAAGACATCAAACCAAGTACATGATTAGCAGATTTGTCTCTCACGCATACCATTCTGATCAAACGTCTTTTGAAGCAATTGAATCCTTCGTGCGTGGTGCGATGTTAACAGAAACATTTTACTACTCTGCCCCTGCTGAACTTCAAGGCAAAATGAGAAGGGTTGTAGTGTACTTTGATACACAATTCTTGCTTAGAGCAATCGGTTTTTGTGAAAAAAAATATTCTGAGCCATGCCTTGAGTTGGTTAACATCCTTAGGTCTATGTCAGTTAAAATGCGCTGCTTTAGGGATACTTATAACGAAATACATGGGATATTATTCGCAGCTTCTGCGCAGCTCAGGACTAGAGGACGAATAATACCGAGAAAGCCTGGCGATGTTTGGGATTACTATAATAATATCGGAGCCAAAGTATCAGATGTGGAGCTAGACATAGCGTTATTGGAAAAAAAACTTGGGAATATAGGTATCCTCATAGTTGACAGGCCCCCCCATGAAGCAGAATTAACAGTGGATGAAACGGCATTAGGACAAGAAATTGCTCAAGAGATGCAATTCCAACCTGAACCAGCACGGAATCATGACATAGACTGCTTAACAGCAATATATAGACTCAGACGCGGCAAGCCACAGAAATACTTAGAATCTTGCGACGCAATCTTTATAACTACGAATACAGCCTTGGCCAGCGCTTCAACAAATTTTTTTAACAGAAACTATGGGATATCGAATGCAGCCATATGCATGTCTGATCAAGTATTTACGACATTAGTATGGCTCAAAGCTGTAAAGAAGGCACCAAACCTGCCTAAGTACCGCCTTGTTGCTAACTGTTTTGCCGCTATTCAACCTTCCACTGAGTTATGGCGCCGCTATATAGAAGAAGCAAACCTTTTAAAAGAAAAAAGAGAAATCACCGAGGAAGACTATGCCGTTCTTATTCACAGCCTAGAAGCACGTAATAAATTGATGGATCTTACACTCGGCGAAGACGATATCATCAGGGGAAACGTTCGCGATGTTCTTGAAGAGGCAAAAGGAAAGTATACCCAAGAACTTTCGAGTCAACTGACAATAATCACGTCTACTATGGCGACACAACATGACAAACTCGAAAATTTGATCGCTAAGGTCGGCAAAATTACTCATCGATGCCTATCAATTTTCCTTCTTTTCATTTTGAATGCTGCACTCATTAAGGCAATTTTTATGTCTTCGCCAGATAAGTTGGACAAGGCAAATCTACTATCGTGGGACGCCTGGGCTTTTTGGCTGTTCTCATTACTGACTCTTGCTAATCTTATTTGTGGGTTCAGAGTTTATGATTTCTGTAAAAGTGTTGCAGAAAAAGCATCAGGCATTTTAACTGATTGGCTACGCAAAATACTTTTTGCATAACGATGCCTATAAATGAAAATTAATTGGAAAGTAAAAGGGAATGGTCAAGGGGAGTAGGGTAAAGACTGTTAACGATGTAACCCTCCCCGAAAATAGTACTAGCGTAAATTAAAGCAACTGGTCAAAAAAATTTTGCCTCAGCAGGCAAAAGGGATCAAACAGGTGATGGAAAGGATTTCGGGCAGGGATTTGGAACAGCTGCAAAATATACTTGGATCATCACCTGGAAGGAAATATTGAAAAACCGAGGGTAAAAAAGCAGGGAATTAGCAGGTTCAAAAGTGATCAAATAGCAAAATCTTATTATTATCTAGCGCAGGATAATAGTAAATATTTATTAAATCACTGCATAGCCCGCAAAAAAACGAGAATCAAATGAGAACAGGTATGAGAAGCCCATCTGACGAGGCAAAGCAACCTCATTGTTTTATAATAATGCCATTCGAAGAGGCAAAATCGTCTAATGGAAATTATGAAGATCTAAATAAAGATATGCTTGACACCATTTTTGAACTTCTTGAAACCCTTTTCAATGGATTGGGCTATAGAGTTACCCGTGCTGATTCAATTGGTGACATCCTTGCTGATATCGTTGCTGGGCTGCATTCTGCCGAGGTGGTTTGTGCAGATCTTACAGGACTCAACCCAAATGTGATGTATGAGCTGGGAATTCGTCATGGATTCACAAAGAAAACCATTTTGCTTACCCAGGATCGAAAGGAGTTGCCTTTTGACCTAAATAAATACTTTTGCATCGAGTACGGATGGAAAACTAGCAAAGAACGACTGCAACTTGAGAAAAACTTACGCAAAGTACTCGAAAGAGCTGAAAACGAACCTCACGTACGGTACGGACCAGTTCACACTTATCTTGGAATTCGCAACGTTGCAACCACCTTAACAGAAAAACGTGATATTTTGCGTCGCCTGGATGCGGTGGCTGGAGAGCTTACAATTATACACAAGACGATGCGAGCAGATATTGAGAATATATTATCTGCCTACGAAGGTGCATGGCTATCACGAGAAATAGGGGGATTTGAGATTGATTTAAAAAAAATTCCCGAAGATGTGTTAGACGCTGATATTCAATTGAATCCAGGGGCTTCATTTATTTATCACATGCGGCATCCTGCACTTGAACTTTACCTCGCAACCAATCCAGTTCTTGATGCATTTGATATTCACAATGATTTTACCGCGCTGAATATTACGGTTCGAAATTTTTGGTATGATCTTATTACATTGGATCTGTACTCCCTACGTCATTATATGGTGAAACTCGCTCATCTCAATGAAATACGGCATGATTTTGGTACATTGCGAGAAGCCATAGCAAACGATGAATTTGGCAAAGATTTAAAGTTATATTCTCGTGAGTGGAAGGCGGCGGCGGAGGAATATGCTCGCCAAAAATGGGCTGAGCGGAAGCAATTTTTCGAACCTAGCAATGTACCGGACTCTCGTTCCTCAGGCCAGTGATCTTTTCGTTTGCCAACCAATCATCCATATAAATACAAGGAGCAGGGCGTAAGTGCAGAACACAATTGAACAAATTGTCGAAATAGATGGCAACTTCAGTATGCCTCAACTCGCCAATGCTGTATGGCCTTTAATAGAAGCACAACCAGGTGTTTTGGCAGTAGCGGAACAGATAAAGGCTTCACTCGGTAATAATTACAGAAAATTAACGTGTTCAATTTTGAGAAATGCTTTCCTTATTGAATTGGTCAAGGTTCCAAAAATAGAAACCACGAAGTTTCGTGTGCGCTGGTTTGACCAACTTGACGACGATCCAAGGTATTGTTCATTTGATGAGTGTTTGATGATCGCTCAAGACCTTCTATCTACATTACCTGAATGGCTGGCTAATCCGAGCCATGCTGAATGTTTAAAATTATCATTTTCTAATGGCATGGTTCCTTACGAAGCCCCATTAGACTATGCAAAGCGTCTCACACCACAACATCGCTTACATCAGAGAGGAAATTTGATATGGATCTATGATGATTTAGTTCTACGAACACTTAAACTTAGGAAATATCTCACAGATGAAGCGACATCCCCTGACCGCAACTTTTTTCGTACAGTTCTTTCAGATAAAATTAAAGTAAAGACCTATCTCACCGACAGGGTATTAACAGGTGAACACAAGACTAATAGAGAAAAGCGCTGGGAAACTCATCCTAACTCCGTTCATTTCGCGGAACGTAGAGTATGTATGGCAATCGAGTATGCACTTGTAACTCAAATCTGCGCATTTGAAGGGTTCCCTTCAGCCTCTCTTAGTCAGTTACAAGAAGCCAATATTCTGCCCAAAAATTTACCTACCGCATTGTGCCCAATAACAGGAGATGCTTTATCTTACGAAGCGTTCCGTAATGAGCTACTAAATCCCACGCATGGAAAATCAGATTTTCAAGTCGGCCATTTGAACCCGCTAAAACTGGGCAATGAAGGCGAGGCTGCCGGACATACATCCGACAACATTAGCTGGATATCAGCTAACGGTAATCGAATTCAGGGCAGCCTTAGTCTTCATGATGTGCGCATTTTGATCCAGCGTATTTCAGAAAACTATGATCGACATGGCTGGTGGCCCAAGTAGTCGGCTAAATTGCTACGCACTCCCTCGCTTCTTTCGCTAACTCACGGGCTTCGACTCGCTTAATAACCGCCTCTTTAACTAAGTTGCTAATCCGTTCCCGAGAGTCTTTCGATTTAGGGATAGGTAATACCAATTCCTTAATTCGCTCGCCAAGACTGTCAATTATGTCCTGCGTAAATTGTTTGGAACGAATTTGCTTTTGAACTACAGTAGAGCTTAATATTGCGAGCAAAAGATATGAATCTAAACCGTAACGGTTCTCATTTACTCTGATATTGTACAAGTGGCTCTGGTAAAGAATTTCCTTGTCAGCTTCGCTAATAATTGCGCAAGTTCCAATTAGATATGTGCCATCCTTAACCATCAAAATATCACCTGGTCGTACATCCTGTTTCTTTTTTAATCTATTATATATCTCTGTAGAGACTCCATGTTTTGGGTCTGCTTTGATTTCCCAATTGCTAATGTCTGAAGTTCTTATAAATGGTATTGACCCTGTCCCGTAAGCAAGTTTACCTACTTCATCGCCAGTCGTAAGTTTTAAGACTCCTTCGTTTAATAAATCCGAAAACTTTAAAAGAGAATGCGTATTTTCCAGTCCATTCAATTCTTCATTTGCTTGCGGATCATAGTATCGGGGACATAATACACCCCCTAAAATTTTCTCTTTATCTACCGTAAAACCGAGGTTTGATGAAGCTTTCAGCTTATTCTTTTTATAGTTTGAATAATTCTCAGCGATAATGGGAAGGTCGTTATGTGGAATAACACGCGCTCTTGAGTCCTGGCCGCACCATTTAGCTTCTGCCATAAACACAGTTGAACCATTATTTGTTGCTTTATTGCCGTTTTTTGTCGCCACAAGTAAACAAGTTTTTGTGTGGGTTCCCCCTTTTCCGGAGGTCTTAAATAATGTTTCTGGCATCCCCATGACAGCATGAATATCCGAGTGCCTTAAAAGATATTCAACAACATTGCGGTAGGATTTGTTGGAAAGAATGCTTTCTGGCAAGACCATTCCCAGTCGCCCACCTGGTTTAAGAAGAGACAGACAACGTTCAACAAACAACACCTGAGGTGGCACATTGCTTTTAACCTTGTCAGATGGCTCCAATAATCCTGTTTTTGGATTTTTAATCCATTTTTTGGCCAGATCAAAAGTTTTCAAAACATCTGGTGTGCCAGAAACTATCCGCACTCCAAATGGGGGATTTGTCAAAATTACGTCCACACCTTCATGGGGCAAATATTTACGAATGTTTTTATGGCCATTCTGGAAAGTAATACTGTCACCGTTTATTATGTTTGGATGACCGCCTGTAAGCAGCGCAACATGAACTTTGGCAAGTTGTGCTAAATAAGTGTCTTTATCTATCCCGTAAAGATTTATTGAAACATCTTTAGGTACAACCCCTTGTTTTTCTAAATAAGCACAGACGGAGGATAAAAATCCACCAGCTCCACATGCTGGGTCTAGTATCGTCTCGTGTGGTTTCGGGGCAAGTGCTTTAACCAATAAGTTGGTTACTGACCGGGGCGTGAAAAATTGGCCGGAATTTCCCTTTGACTCACTTCCTACAAATACTTCAAAAGCATCACCAATTGGATCGGTGTTAGCATCCATAATGGAAAAACTGAGTTGCCCCATTACATATAGCAAAGACGACGGGTCAAGCAAAATTTCAGTGTCTTTTGGGTAAATTTCTGTGAATTCAGATCGAACTATCGTAAATGTACTACGCAGTTGTTTTGACAAGACAAACGGGTCAGTAACGCCATCTACATCATCTGCTTCACCACGTTCAATTAACAATTTGCAAAACAGACATTTAAGTACCTCGTCTAACAAAGCATCGTCACGAGTTGCCCCCACAAACTGACCAGCTAAGTAGTTTCTGATATTACGGAAAGCATCTTTAGGGTTTTTTTTAGTTATAAAAAGAGGAACTTGGCGCTCATTTAATTGTTTTTTTGTACGTGCCATAATCTCTCCACATAATATGTTTTCATATTTTATGCATAACATATCATGAAAAAACTACTTGAAGCAAGTGAATTTCGCTGATCTCTGTAATTCTCGGCAACCTTGAGACTTTTCGGCGCTGGTCCGGTTAATAACAGACCAACGAAGGCTAAAAACAAAACCCCTCTTTGGTAGGGTTTTCATTTCAATATCCTCTGCAGCTCTACTATGATAAGTATCACCCTCTCTTCGGCGTGACTGTATGATACTCCCCCTCCCCCGCCGTCCGTAGCTTGTCGTCCCTCCTGATCACCATCCCGGGATTATTCCGGAGGATCTCATCGGTCGCGTGGGTGAATCCGCCCTCGTTGAAATTCATCCTGATCACGCCCTGACCGTTGAGCTTTGAGGCCATGGCGTTGTTGAAATGCCAGTTGACCATGTTTATCACCTCCTGCCGGTTGGCTTCCCGGGCCGCTATCCTCTCTCTCTTCCCCATTATTTGAGCCCCTTTGTCTCTCTTTTTGCATACGGGATCATTGATTTGCAGATGGACGCAAACAGATGGTGCGGCGCCTGCAGCTCGGGCGGCAGTTGGTTGAACGGAATCATGGCCGGGTGCGTCTTCTCCTTGATGTTCCGCTCGTCGCCGTACTGATATCCCCGCGCCTCCATGTACTTGCGCCAGTGTTCATGGCTGTCGGCCGGCGTTGCGTTGGGATTCTCGGCGTGAAACTTCACTCCGTTGACGAACTGCTCCCGTTTGCTGTTGTCCGCGGCAAGCCAGGGCGGCGCCGGCAGCTCGCCGATGATGTCCAGGTAGTTCCGGTATGCTTCCCAGGCGATCATGGCGACATGGAACAGGTTCATCCTTCCGATGTTTCCCATTCTTCCTCCCTCCAAAGTCAAATCTCAACCTCAACCAGGTCATCAGCATTGCTCCGTCGCAGATCCTCGCCGGTCTGTGACCTGATAACCTTCTTGATCAGCTCACCAGCGTATTGCTCTCCCTTCCGCAGGTATAGGTCAGCGTCCTTTTCGAGCATGACCTGCAGCTTCGATTTCAGGATGATTCCCCAGCGGATCGTGTCTCCGTCGCAAAGACCATTCGGATAGAATCCATGATCGCGGAACAACCCGTACAGCATCGCGGCCCGGGCCCTGTCTTCTGGAGAAAATCTTTTCGCCATCGCATCGTCAAAATTCTCTCCGACCTGTACCGCGGCACGATAATGCCTTTGGAGAAATTGCATTTCGTCGTAACCGACCAACTGACCGGGGGAAAGCCCGTGTGTGTGCACAGGTGGAAGTTTATACATCGCCGGTCCCCTCCAGTTGTTTTTTCCGTTCTTCCCTCAGTTTTCGTATCCGCTCCAGATCGGCGGCTGTCGTACAGCCTTTAGGCGAAGTGTCTCCAACTTTGTCCTCATCGTCTTCCCATCTCCGGCCGGATAGCCAACCCTGGGCATAGATTGGCGTTCTGTCTTTTTCGATCAGGGCCGGCCTGGCCCTTGCCTCCTCTTCCGCAGCCCTGACAATCTCGTCGACCAGCTCGGGGGAATAATTGGGGATGTTGAGCCAACTATCAGCGGCCTTGGCTCTGTCCTTCCGGTATGCGAATGCTTGCCAAAACCGCTCAAAATCCTTGAGCCTTTGTCCTGCCAGCTTTTTCTTTTTGTGCGTGAGGTAAAATTCCTGCTCCTGCTCTGGCGGTTGTTTCGGTTCGTCCTGTTTTCCCGCCACCCCCTCCTTGTCGCAATTCTCACTTGCGCCAGGCGCGATTGGCAAAATCGCGCAAAAGGTTTTATCAGTCGTAAGAGATGGAGATGGAGATGGAGATGGAGATGGGCTTGTACGTTTCGTTAACGGTTCTTCAACGGTCGTTGAATGATCGTTGAACGGTCGTACCGTTTTTGTCAACGACTTGTAAACGGCAGCCGAAACGGCGTTCACTCCGTTTTCTTTTAATTCCGCATAGATAGCAGGATGGAGGCGAGCCATTCGGCTGAATCGCGCCCGGTCGCTCCGCTCGGCGGCCGATGAGGCGTAACCGTTGTGTTGCGACCACTCATGCACCTGATAGCCTGTCGCAATTTCATCGAGGAAGCCGGCTGCGACCATCGCATTGACAAATTGCGACGGGTCTCCGTCCCAGCCCGCCATGAGGGCAATGTCCAACACGTCCAGTCCGGATAGGTCACCGTCCGGGCGGTCCGTCGCCACGGCGATCCAGAAATCGATCAGGTAATCGGTTGCCATGTCGTTCTTCAGGAGCATCCGGAACTTCTTGCGTTTTCGGTGCCCCTTGAACGATATGGCGATACGGATGTCCGTGTTCATAGGCAAACGTCCTCCGTCTCGATGGCAAGGGACACGGCGTCAACTCCGCTGTTCTTGCCCATTTACCCCTCCATCAATCAGTTCCAACTCATTTGGCACAATCTGCCCTCGGCACCGCCGGCAAAACTTCGACACCGGATCGTTGTCAATCGCCGATCTGATCTTCCTGGAGCGGCTGCGCTTGAGATGGTACGAGCACATCCTGTCCCAGGTGGCCCGCCCCATCCTCGTCGGGTTCCCGCCGGTGACCGGACACTGGCTCAGACGCATTTTCTTTTTTATCGCCGTGATCATTCCCAAATTGCTGACCAGGGGGGTTTTATACTGACCGCGTTCAGACCCTTTGATGTTGCCCATCACAACCTCCTTAACCCTTCCTTGGCTGCCAGCCGGTTCATTTCCTCGTGAAAGAATTCAGAAAAAAAATCATGCTGGAAGGTTTCTTTCCCCCCCGGCCGGGCTGCCGGCCGCAGCTCAAACGTTTTGCCCAGGGCCTTCACCCGGGCAAGGGCCGCCTGCTCCGCCGCCGGAATAAGCCGGTTGATGCAATCCTCATATCTTTTCCGACATAAAGGGCACAGTGCTGATGCGTTCAAGCCTTCGCCTCCTCTCCTTTCAGGTATTCATGCCGATCATTGGCATAGGCCATGACGGTCATGAAATCATTTTCTTCCGGCAACTCGCGTTCAACCCGCTTGTGATGCTTTGCCCTCCACTGGTCAACCTGAACGGCTGTTCTCAAGGAGTCGATCTCTTCAAGAAACTTCCGGATGAGTGTGTCAGTCTTTGCCTGATTCTTTTCTGCTGACGGCGCACCACCATTTTTTCCGGCGTCCTGTTTCGCTTCTTCCCCTTGCTTCTGCAGCGGCTCGGTTGATCCGTTCTTCCCTGCAGTATCATTGTCCACCACCGTTTTTCCATCGCCGGAGAACCGGGCGTTGAGGTCGGATTCGGCCGGCTTGAAAAACTCTTCTTTCGCGGCGATCCCGTCCCGGATGGAGCGATACACCCTCTTGAGGTTGACCACATCGGCCGGCACGATGCTTTTGATTGACCGCTGCAGGAACGCTTCGATGTCCTGCGCGGTCACGCCGTACTCATTGAACGCGACGAGGATCTTCTCGACCTGCTCCTCAATGTTGCCGATGCTCTTTTCCAGGGTGGCCCGGCAGGCTTCCTCGGCCGCCTCGACAACATCGCCGGGGATCAGTTCCAGCAGACAGGACCGGACGCGCCGCTGCGCCTGGGAGGCGACCATTTCATACTTGTCCCGCTCTTCGGTAAGGGCCGAACCGCCGCCTTTTTTGTCGCGCCAATGCTTCACCTGAAACTGCCTGACCACACGGGTATTGGTCTGCAGGTCATGGGCGAACGCCTCAACTTCAGAATAATCCTTGCCGCGGCCGACTTCCCGGAATCCATAATTGATGTTGCCCCACTGCGCGGCAATCAGTTCCGCAAGACGGATTGAAGGGCCGGTCACAAGGGTTCCGCCGCGCTTGTAGGCATAGCTGGCCCGTTCGGCCAGGCTCTTCCGCTTGCAGGAGTTCATGATTGCGTTGTAGGCTCGTTGCTCATCACGCGGGTTTGCTCGGGCCAGCACCAGGGATGCCTGCACCTCGGCAACGGCGCGGGACTGCTCAATGGTGGTCAGGCCATGACCGGATGACGTGACCGCCGGGGCCATGGTGAAGTCGTTTTCGGTTGTGGTGGGTAAATTTGCTGTCATGGATACCTCCGCTTCAAAATGTTTCGTCGTAAATTGCTTCCTCTTCCAAAGCCCTCTCCGCCCATCCGGGCAGATCAACGGGTACGATCAGGCCGTCATTGTATCCGGGCCAATGATCACTTTCCTTGCACAGCCGATACACTTCCAGGTTCCGTTGATATTCCAGCCTGCCCTGGTGAATCATGCGCGGCGTTGCCTCATAAATCGCGGACAGGTACGGCGGTTCTTTTTCCACGCACAGGAACAGGAAGGAATTGAATCGGCGCACCATGGCGGCGCCCGCCACGTCAATGTAAAACGGAGCCTGGACAAAATAACGATAGATGAAGCAGGCCCGGGAGAACGCGGATTTTTCGACCGATGCCATGAATTTCAGGTCAACCATGACATCCTCGATAATCCAGTCCGGCCGCGCCTTGACCAGCAAGCCGTTGATTGTGTGGAATGCGGACAGCTCGGCCTGCCCCTCCTTGAGGATCTCCCTTGCGCGGGGAAACTGCCGGACGGAATCGGCGGCGGCCATGTAGGAATCGTATTCCGCCTCGGTGATCACCGTTTTCCCCGGATTCTCCTCCTCCATTTCGCCCCACGCCTTGTGGCGCCGTGTTATCCCCCCCTTGGCGATGATATACCGCTCCCCGAACCGATCAGGCTCAAGGACGGAACAGTGCAGGGCGGGACCGTCGATGAACTGCTTTTTTTCCTTCTCCCCGATCCCGTCGATGTACCGCGCCTTGTAAAGCGCAGGGCAACGGGCGACCAGGTCCAAACCAGACTTTGAGATACCAGGGGCGGCGTGGTATTCGTCGTTGGCAAGCGCCGGGTAGATGCCAGGGTTCATATTGTCACCCCCTCTTCTTCCAATCTCCCGAGATAGTTTTCATCGTACCCTTCATCCATGAGGCGCTTTATCTGGTCGCCGATATCTTCCAGCTGCCTTTCCAGTTCCTGCGCCTTGCGTTGGAGACGGAGGATTGCTTCCGCGTTAATCTTCCTCAGTGTCATGCTTCCCTCCTTCTCAAACCGATGCGCCCGGCGCACCCGGCACGTCATATACGAATTGCACAGATCAACGGAATAGAGACTGCGAGTCCTGCAGCCGGACTCACTTTGGTCATGGTTCGGGCACTTTTCGTTGAAACATGGCCCGGCAATGGATGACTCAACCCGCGCTGCGGTGAGTTCTGGCCACTTTCCCTGGTTCATAATTTCTTCCTCGCATTCAGGGCAGATCGAGAACCATGGCTTCCCGCAGACGGCACAGCCTGATAGGCCAAATGGCATGGTGATTTGACTTTCCTTGATGGCTGGCATAATATTTCTTAGGCAGTAGCCTCCTCCATTGCAACGGGCCGCCCCTTCCGCAAAAGACGGCCCGTTGCGTTTCTCAGTTCACAGGTTCCCGCACGTCGGACAGTTGCATCTGCCGCTCAGCCGGTTCCATCTTCCTTGATTCAATGGTCTCTCCGGTGTCCGTGCGGACGTAATGAACCTCTTCCCGTTCGTAGTCCCTGACAACCTCGCACTCGACGTTGCGGTATTCGTAGCCGTCGCGCAGCTTCTGTGCCGCCACCCGGGCGGCCAATGACGCGCTGTCGATCTTGTCCTTGAAGCTGGACATGGCGGCCTTCTTCTCTGCGTCCAGGTCCTCGATAAGCAGTGTCATTTTCGCCATTTCCTCGGCAATGTCCCTTTTCTCTTTTTCCGTGAAATAGCTCTTCACGGATTTCAATACCGTTTCCATTCGGGTCACCTCCTAAAAAACTGCTCGTTGCGCCTTGTAGACCAGGCAAGCCGCATCTCTTGCATGCTCGCTGGTCCGTCCTTTCCACCCGGTGATCCGCTTGAACATCTCCGGGCTCCATTTCGTTGCTCCCCGTACTGGCTTGATCGCCCGGTACGGTATGTCATATTGCCGGCAGAACTCCTCCCATATCGAACAATCCCGCTTGATCGATCCTGCTCCCTGGAGTTGTTCCCGTCCGGCTTGGCCAAACCATGTCCGCTGCCGGGCATCCTCGAACCAGATTTCCAGCTTGATTCCGTCCCGGATCGCCAACTGGCAAAACCGCATGGCCTGAACAATGGAAGTGGTCTGAATCGCCTGAAATCGGCCTTCTTCCGGTATCCAGGCGGCAAGGCCGGTCTGTTTGCCCGGATCAATTCCGACAATCATGAATTGCCTCCCCCTGTGACCGGCCCGACAGAGTCACCGAGAGCGGAGGTAGAAACTCTCGCGGGGGAGGCAAGATCGGATTCGTAGGTTTTGATGGCGTGAAGCCAGATTTTTGGCAGGTAAATCAGAATGCAGATCCCGACAGGCGCCAGTAGGTCGATCATTTGTCCTTCCTTTGCTTACGAACAAACGGCCAGATGATTGCCAGGATCAGAGCGTACCAGGGGATGTCGGTATAAATCATGATCGCCTCCTTCTTTGCTTCTTTCCCCGCTCCTTGAGATACTGAACGATATCGCCCCCCTGAGCTCTGACCTGGGCCAGCTCTATCTTGATGCCCGCGGTCTGGTCGATATCGTTCCGGCTGGCCAGCATGTCGGCGAGATCGGCCAGCATCTTCTCGATCCGGTCCAGTCGGGCTTCGATTCTCCGGTACATCTTTTCCGGCGTGTAGGTCATTTCTCCATCTCCAGCAGCTCGGCTATGGTTCTCTCCTTGCGGATGACCTCGCACTGGCTCTCAATCCACGGAATAAGCTCCGAGACGAAGTAAAAGACCTTGCTGCCCTTCCGGATCCTGGTGAGGCCCGAATCGGTATTTGCCATGGTCTTGGGGGAGATAAGCCCCCCGGAGAAAGCCTTCATCGCTGACCGGGCGACGATTGCCGACGGCCATTTGTCCGCCAGGGACGAAAGATTTACCTTTTCCATTGCCTTTCCCATTGTTCCGCCCTCCTATTCCGTTTCGTGTCCGCCATGCAGGTCAACCCACTGTGGACAGTGCCTGATGATCTTTTCCCCGCCCTTCTCCACCCCCGCGCCGCAAGAAAACTTCCCCATGGTCAGCTTTTCGTCGAGCAGGCACGTCCGGCACGTCCGGTTCGCAAGGTTGCACAGGCAGGCATCCTCGTGCCTCTCCATGATCCGGTAGGTCTTGAGAAATCTCCCGCAGCCGTGAATGCACTCGTATGCTGTGATCGGTTTAGGCATTGGCCACCTCCCTGCCCAAATGAGCATCCAGCAGCTTGAAGATCCCGACCTGCCCCTTGCCGGTGATGCGGGTCAAGAAATAAGGGACGACCTGCTCGGTCTTTGGATTGATGTAGGTCTTTTCGACCTGCTTGAACCAGCCGCGCTCCATATACTCTTGATAAGGCTCGTTATTGAAGCGGAGGACTTTCAAGTCGCGGAGGATGGCATAGAGCCTGTTCCTGCCGATCCTGAACCTTTCGTAGACGGCCTTGGCAAACTGCTCGAACCTGATGGCCTTCTCGCACTCGGCAATCGCATTGGCAAAGTTGACCTTGGGCCGGTCCATCTCGATCTGTCGCCTGGCAGCCTCACCTTGGACGATGGCTTTTTTCGCCGTCTCGTACTGCTCTGCCCAGGCACGCGCGGCCGCCGCAGGGTCGGTAAAGTCCGGGAGTTGGAGCGCAGGGGTTGAAAGGGCTACCCGCTCGCATTCGATGAAATAGTGCCGGGCCTGCTTCCCCCTGGCGTTGCGTTCGACCATGGACAGCTCCTTGGCCATATCCAGGGTCAAGTGGTATTCGATGGCGGCCCCCCTGTTCCCATTCCCCAAAATCGGGGAGCGGGAAACGGTCACAAAATCAATACCATTTGAAAATCCATACTGACTGATTCTGTCCTTGATCCATGTCGAAAAATCCTTACCAACCTCCAAGAACGCATGCAGGTCCCTGGCATTGACGGTCTTGACCTGCTTGCCGGAAACCTCTGACTGCTGGACGGGAATCAACTCTTTCATGGCCTTGCTCCTGTTGGTTTTTCTTGCTGCCGCCGCCCTGGGGCCCCGGTCTGAACAATGAACCGGGCCGCTCCCCTTTCCGTCGATGCTCGACAGCAGGACGTCGGCGGCCCTGGGTTTCAGGATGTAACAGGGGTGCATCTCCCTGCCGTCGTAGTAAGCGCCGGAATACCTGTATTCCCCGGCAACGATACAGCCGGTCCGGATGAGGGCGTGGAGACAGCCAACCACGTACCCGTGCGAATGGCCGACAATCCTGGCGATGGTGTCACTTGTGTTGGGGATCATTGCTGTGAAGTGCAAATACAAACTTTTTGTAAAGTTGCTCTCCGTTGGTCATGGCAAGCACCTCAAACGGAATTCCGGTTTTTTCGGAAATCTCTTTAGCCTTAGCCTTGGATAAAAACCGTCTCCCTTTCCTGATATCGCATATCATTTGCGGCGAAATGCCGATGAATTCCGCAATTACCTTTTGTTTTATAACTTTCATACCTAAACATATACGCAATTCGCAGATTATGTAAAGTATAAAAATGCAAATCGCATATTTATTTTTACGCAAAATGCGTATATAATGAATTTATGAAAAATAAATATGCGGATATTCGTGAAACATTTAGCACTGCTGCAAAGTATTTATTTCCTCTGCGCAGGGTGAAACAGAAAGACCTCGCCAATGAGATGGGCATGAGCCTTAGTTCGCTCAATGATTATGTGAATGGTCGCAGGGAGGGGGACGAATCCAAACGAAGACAGATCGCCAGCGCACTTGGAATCAGTTACGAAGACATGCTCTCCCTGGGCCAGTGGATACTCGACGGCAATGATCCGGAAGAATTCATACCCGAACGCGGCATAGTCAAGCCGTTCACTGATGAGCAGCTTTTTCAAACAGCGGAGCGCGGTTTTGAGATCGAGGGAGGAATCCTGACAAAGGTTCCCCTGATCTCCTGGGTCCGTGCGGGTGTCTGGACGGGGATTGAGGATATTTTTTACCCCGGCGAGGCCGATGAATGGATCACGGTTGTATCGCCTGTCGGCGAAAACAGCTTCGCCCTGCGGGTCCACGGTGACAGCATGAGCCCGGAGTTCAATCCTGGCGACATCATAATTGTCGATCCCGACAAGCAGCCGGAGAACGGCAGCTATGTCGTCGCCAAGATCGAAACAGACTCACAGAATGGCGAGGCCACTTTCAAGCAGTTCGTCCGGGACGCCGACCGTGTCTATTTGAAGCCGTTGAACACTCAGTACCCCGTCATGGACATGACCGGCGTCAAGTTCAAGATCGTCGGCAAGGTCGTCCAGAAGATCAAGGTGTATTGACCCGTGTACGAGTCACCCACCTGGAACTATTTTTTAGAGGATTGCTCGCCAGGGAAGCTCTTACAGCGATCATAACCGAAACAACTTTCACGAAAAAAAATAAATAAGCGAAAGATATGATCAAACAAATCATTGCTTACGTTCTTGTGGTATTTGGCTTGCCTCTACTCATTAGTACCATCGTTTGGTTTGTTCCGGGCGTACTCCTTGCAGGAACCATTGGAAAAAGTCACGACAGACTTGAGTCCTACATAAGTGCTCTTGGCGAAGGTGTCATAGCCTCTGTAACTGGAGTATTAATATTTTACTGGCTTAAGGCTACACCTTTATGGATAGTGCCAATATTGTTAAGCATTGTAGTAATTACATGGAATAGTACAAGAAAGGAAAACTTTTTAAATTTACCGCAAATCGTTGGCTTGGCATTTGGATTTATTGCCATGTATTTACTTATTAAATAATGAATAAAGGATTCAAATCTTCAATGTTGACTTTATCTCCACAAATAAAATCTACGGCCAGGCAGCAGATTTTATTGTTAGCCTTTTCGCATATTCAAAAATACCAATAAATAAGCATGTAACGACCAACATGTAAACCAAACAGCAATGACAACCCAACAACAATATCATCATGAGTGATACCGAAAAAATTCTGCTCGGGTTTGCTCTCGGCCTCATTGGAACTACTGCTGGGGCTGTTATTAATCACATTCTTAGCGGAAGAAGGAGTAAAATGGCTATGTACAGCAATGCAGTCGTAGCCTTTAAATCCGCTTTCGCTCCTGAAATTGCAGATATCAGCAACGATTCTTATAGCATTGACGTCTTTCCATTTGCTGAAGCCTATTATAGGCATATGACCGCTGTTGACACCATCCGCCCGATCCTGCCCGCTCGCTATCAACGGAAACTGCAAAAGGCTTGGGATGAGTATAGAGGAAAAGATAACAAGCTTGGCATGGACGATGAAGAGTTTATCAGAGATTTCAGTGCAACTATTACCTTGGAAGACAAAACACTGTTTAATGATTTCGAGAAACGCTTCAATAATCTTCATAGCTGCCTCGATGAATTATTATGAAGAACGGAAGAATGTGTTCAAATCTTCAATGTTGACAATCATTCAAACAAATAAATGCTACTGACGAATATCCTATCTTTGTAGTGATAGCCTGATCTGGATAATTGCTTGTTCTGTGAAAATAAAGAATTAATATCAACTGATAGGGGAGGAACATAATGAGCCTGACTAAGTGCCCAGATTGCGGCAAACAAGTATCAACCTTAGCCCATTCATGCCCACATTGCGGACTAAACGGTGAGCATATTTACGGAGGGGGAGGTGGTGGTGGAGTACTTGAAGGAATCTGGGCTTTCTTTAGCAGGGCTTTCCTTTTTTTCGGAGCAATTATTCTTGTGATTGGCGCTATTGTTTGCCTCTCCATAAACAAAATGTTCATTTCCTTAGCAATGGCTGCTGCTGCATATGGAATGTGGAGGCTACTGTCGCATATAAACAGAGATTAGATGTGCTCGATGAGGAAGAGGTCGAATTTTCAATGTTGACAAAACCACAGATTGCCACGTGTTCGAATCTGTCCCATGCATAACCTCCTGATTCAATCAATCCCTGTTTTGTTCATGCTCGTTTTCTTTTGCCTGGCGGCAGGGCTCGTTGTCATTTCCAAAAGAAAGCTTCAAAAGGGACGCCGTACCCCCCTGACCAGG
>Ga0209270_1001391_pt1 | contig 34183 bp, 35 predicted proteins | sample MTBAKSrepl1MetaG_FD_187456 | JGI IMG/M metagenome (GOLD analysis project Ga0209270, IMG submission 187456) | Enrichment culture microbial communities from Arthur Kill intertidal strait, New Jersey, USA, that are MTBE-degrading - MTBE-AKS1... | ecosystem: Environmental > Aquatic > Marine >...
CTCGATGAGATCGGAGTCGAAGCGGAGATCTCAGCTCTGAATGCTGCGAGACTAGTACGAGTGAAATAAGGGTTTTTATATAAAAATGAGGTAGTTTATTTTGATTCGGGAATTGAGTCATATCCCTTCTCCGGAATATTTTGGACAACAATGATGGGATACCTTTATTTACATAAGAATTTTTCCTGATTCGCTTTTAGGGCGTCATAGGAGAACAGTATGTTTTCTTTATAAGGTGTCGTCAGAGTGTTCATTCAGCATCCGGTCTTATTTTTTGCAGGTTATTTGTACAGCAATGGGTCCGCTTCTTTTCAAAAAACAAAGACCATGAGATGTCTCTCTTAGCGGCTGGAATGGAAAAAGAATAGGTAATCAACTTATTACGTTTTCTGAAACGTGGTCTTCGAGGGCTTCTTTGTCCTTTTTTCCCTTGCTTTTGCGTATCTCTCCAATACGATTCTTTCCGCCTCAAGCCAATCATCCAGCTCGTATCCGTGGACCCTTCCTCTTTTTTCATGAAGATCATAAGCAACTTTTGCAATCTCATCATATAAATAATCTTTCATCTCGGTCCTTCCTGCTCAACCTGTGTACGGTGAGCAAAGCTGTTTCAGTATACATCGAGCGTATATCCCGTTGTCCTGCACGGGGGTTATGGGTGAAACATACACCATTCATAATGATGATTCTCTACCATAAGGAACATCTACAATAAAGCGGTGCTGAAATACCTTTCTGCACGGTCAGGGAGTATCGTGACCACCTTGTTGCGACCGTTGTCCATATGGAGGGCAGCAAATACATTGGCGCCGGAAGAAGTGCCAACAAGGAGGCCTTCTTCGAGGGAGAGTTTTCGGGTCATTTCGATAGCTTCTTCATCTGAAACAGTGAAAACCATGTCGACGAGGTTGACATCAAGAACAGCCGGCACAAATCCGTCGCCTATGCCCTGAATCTGATGGAGCCCCGGTTCCCTGCCAAGGAGTGCCGCACTTGTTTTAGGTTCCACGGCAACAATTTTTATACGTGGATTTTTTTCCTTTAAAAAAGTACCTATACCCTGTAAAGTGCCTCCGCTTCCAACACCTGCGACAAGAATGTCTATTTCGCCGTTCATATCTCGCCAGATTTCCGGAGCTGTTTCCATGTAATGAATTTCAGGGTTGAGGGGATTCACAAACTGGTTGACTATAAAATATTTTGGAGGGTCTGCCCGGGTTATTTCTGTGAGTTTTTCCAGGCTGCCAGACAGACTCCCCTGAGCTGGTGTGGAGATAATTTCACCACCGAATGCCTGGATAATCTTCTTGCGCTCAGTACTCATGTTCTCAGGCATGACACAAATTACACGGTAGCCCTTCTGAACACCGATGAGGCTCAGGCCGATACCGGTATTGCCTGAAGTAGCTTCAATGATAGTCATGCCCGGTTTCAGTGATCCATCCTTTTCCGAAGATTCAATAATGTGTTTTGCAACACGGTCTTTGATACTTCCTCCCGGGTTAAGGAATTCAGCCTTGGCAAACAGATAACCTGATGATATTTTATGTAACCTTATGAGAGGGGTATTCCCCACTGCATCAAGAACCGAATTTATGAGCATCATCATCTCCTTTTCTGTTGAGATAGAGTGAGAACGCATGAATTCTTATGGAACGTGCTCTCAGTTTATTATACTACTTGTTTACAACCGTAAGCTTTTTATTTTGTGAATTCAGAAGGAGATGTGGATCCAGGCGGTGCGTGGAAGAAGATGCGGGGTCTTGTTACAATAGCCATTATAATTATTATTGTAAGGGTTAAGCGTCTGTGCGTATGCCTGTTTTATCAGTATCTCCAGTAAAACAGTAAAATCAGGTATTATACTGAAAACTTGTGAAACCTCTTAAAAAATGGGAAAATATTATACGTGGACGAAGTCTGTTGTCCCTTTGATAGAGAAAAACACGGGAGGATTCCCGATGGTGAAGAATCAAATAAAATATCTTAAAAATTTGTTTTACGATCTCCTCAATGATTATGGAAAGGCATACATTATCGTCAAGTACTCCGACTTGACGACTATTGGCAATAGAAGATTTACTGCCGAGGAGAAAGAAAAAGGACTTGTTTTAGTTTTTACGCACAATAATTACAGGAGAATGCATTGGACAGAAGAAGGCGATATCGTTGTTGCTCTATCTTTTGGTAGTAATAGACTCGAGAATTGTTTCATCCATCATGATGATATCATTGCCTTATATTCCCCTGATGCGATGGTCAAATATGACAGGTGGGATATCTTGAATATTAAAGATGCAACAAAACAACAGAAAGATATAAGAGAAATAGCCGATCATGAATTAGGCAAAAACAAGATCATTTCGCTGGATAAGTATCGTCATAAGAACAAGGATTGATAGAACGGATTGTGCTTTTTCAAGAAACATGATTCTGTAAAGGGAGGTAATCAGCTCCTTTGAGCGTTATGTCCTGTCTATTATCCCAGGTTTTTCAGGCTTGACGACTTTATTAACCCTAAAAATGCATTTAAAGAAATCCTACGGAGGGCATGTGTGCGGAAAAAGCTTTCCCATCGCCACCTTTGTAAGACGTTTATTATTGAATAAACAAGTATATTTTCATGCAAAAAGGAGAGAGGACATCTAACAGCACATCTCGATTTGGAAAGGTTTTTCCGCATATATGCCCGACAGTAATTGCAGTTTTCGGGTGTATGCCGTGTAAAATAAAGGGTCTCTTTCATCTTACAGTTTCTCCGGGGATAAGAGTTTTCCGTCTCTTATTCTCAAAACATCACCGTTGTTTGACGAACACTGAATGACTGCGGGGAGATAAAAAAACAATAATGCAAATGAATATTTTTCTATAAAAACCCATAGAAAGATCATACCTCATGTGCAGACTGTTGGAAAAGAAAATAATGAATGCCTTTTCATATTGACTCTTTTGTGCCAAATTCATTACACTAAAAACCACGTTTCTTATGCTTCTTCCAGTCGGGGCGGTGTTGTAAGCACAAATTTTGTTTGAGAGGTTCATTGGATGTCTGAAAAAATTTCCACGGAGAGTGCAGTTCACAGTTACGATATGGATAACAAAACCGAACATGAAGAGAATTTCGCCACACTGCTTGAAAAGACTAAAAATATCCCGGAAAGGCTTGAGCCTGGACAAAAGGTGAAATCAAAAATCATAAGCATATCAGAGGATCTTGTTTATATAGACCTGGGGAGTAAGAGTGAAGGGGTGATCGACACGAATGAATTGGTTGATGATAATGGAGACCTGAGGGTAAAAGAAGGAGATGAGATTGAAGCCTCTTTTGTAACAGTACAAAATGGCATGAAAAAGATGACGACACGTATTCACGGATATGTACCCGCACAGCTTATCGAGATTCGGGAATCTTTTGAATCGGGACTTCCTCTGCGGTGCGAGATCAAACGTGAAGTCCGGGGAGGGTTCGAGGTAGCAGCAGCAGGTGGCGTGCGGTGCTTTTGTCCTTTCTCTCAGATAGACCTTAAAGGCGGGAGAGAAGGAGGTGTGTATTTGGGTCAGACCTTTTTGTTCAAGGTATTGGAGTATAAGGATGAAGGAGGCCTGAATATTATCGTTTCACGAAGGGCTTTGCTCGAAGAGGAAAAACAGAACCGGATCAAGAGCCTGAAGGAGACACTCGAAGTGGGGACAGATGTCACAGCTCATGTGAACTCGATACACAAGTTTGGGGTCTTTGTCGAGCTCGGAGGCATTGACGGCTTTATTCCTGTAAGTGAAATATCGTGGGAGAGGATAGTAAATCCGGAACAGGTACTGTCCCTGGGGGAAGAAGTTCGCGCGCGCGTATTGTTTCTTGATTGGGATAAAAACCGTATTACGTTAAGTAAAAAGGCAACTCAACCGGATCCCTGGCTGAATATATCGGAAAAATATCTTCCGGATAGTCGAGTTAATGGAACAATTGTTCGACTGGCTCCTTTTGGTGCTTTTGTGAGTCTTGAACCAGGCGTTGAAGGGTTGCTTCACATATCAAATATGGGGACAGGCAGGCGGATACATCATCCGAAAGAGGTCGTTGCGGCTGGTCAACAGATTGAAGCATACGTTCTCTCAGTCGACGCCGGCAAGCGGAAGATATCACTCTCTTTGAATCCAAAACCGAAACCCAAAAAGATCGATTTTCCTTCCGTCGGTGAACAGGTCGAAGGAGTCATTGAGAAAGTAATGCCGTTCGGAATATTCGTTAGATTAAAAAGCGGATTGACAGGACTCCTCCCAAATCATGAGATAGGAACCCCCCGCGGAACAGATCATGAGAAGCTGTTTCCGGTAGGGACAAACGTGGAACTTGTTGTAGCCGACGTCGATACAGTGCACAGGAAAATAAAACTCAGTAGAAAAGGACTTATGGAAAAGAAGGAGCAGGAGGAAGTAGAACGGTATAAGAATGAGATGAAAGAGCAGGAAAAATCTTCTAATAGCTTTGGGAGCTTCGGGAAATTACTCAAGGCAAAAATGGAAGAAAAGAATTTTACCCTGTAGGAGTACAACCGGGGTTTCCGCTGAGTTTACCCTCTAAACCTCTTCCCCATACCGATACGTGCGGAGCTGTTTTTTCCTTGATACACGTTTCTTCTGCAAGAGCATTTTTTCTTTTGCCCTTTTTGAACGCTTTCTCTTTCGGCGACGGATCTTTTCAATCCGTTGGACCTCTTCACTCTCCTGACCTTTTATTAATTGTTCTATCTTCTTGACGAGAATCACCCTCGCACGATAACGGTTGAGCACCTGAGACCGTTCCTGCTGACATTTGACCTCTATCCCTGTCGGAAGATGTTTCAGATAAACACAGGTCGACGTCTTGTTGACGTTCTGACCACCTCTTCCCTGCGACCGGATGAAGGATTCTCGTATGTCATCCTCATGAATATTGAATGCCTTCATCTTTTCTTGCAGCGATTTCTCTTTTAAAGGACTGACAGGAAACATTCCCATAACCTAAGTTCCTCAACCGTATTGTCGATAGCAGAATATCCCGTATATCCTTGCTGCCGGCTTTTTCTGGAAAACTATTCTATCTTGAATTGGGATATACGAAATATTATACCAATATTTTTACTGACTGAACGAAATTCAGAATTGAAGACAGATAATGGGCTTGGTATACAGTAATTGATCTGGGAGAGTTACGATAGTGGTCTGTACGGTGAAGAACTCTATAGATGCTCCAATTGAGGTAATGTGGTCACCCTGGCAATGAAGGGATATAGAAATGCATAAATTTGAAAAAGGAAGAATTATCATATTTTCAATATTCAGTTTTCATGGTAAGATGTTAAAAGACTACAGCGCAATGAGTGAAGCAGAACGTAAGGCCGAATTGAGAAGACTCCGGGACGACCTCAATGACCTGGAAGAGACGTTTCAGTTTCATATGAAAAACACATCTGATCACATATCAGTCAGGGCAGCGATAGTCAAGAGCATTAGGATTCTGAACTGATACGCAGAATCCTTATACCTTTATTTATACTGACAATGCATGATTTCATACCGTACCTGAAATATCTACACGGCTTGTTCAATGGATTTGTTTTGCTCCTTTTCCTATACCAGGGATGGCTCGGCCGTATAATAAGAAGGGACAGGATTACCGGAAGATCACCGACAATAAGCGTGATGAAGAGACATAGAAAGTTAGGTCCGATATTTGCCCTTATGGGCATTGCAGGGTTTTTTGCCGGGGTCACTATCGTCTATCTTCACGAGGGACGTATCTTGTTGTATCCCGTCCATTTCATCGTTGGATTATCAATAGTTACTTTGATTTTTCTCACATATTTCATATCAAAGAAGATAAAAGCGGGTAAACCCATATTCAGAACCCCGCATTATTTTTTCGGAATAGCGATTATCTGTCTCTATTTCTTTCAGGCGTTCATCGGGCTCAGCATGCTCTTGCGTGCTTCTCATTGATCATGATGTGAGAGTGATACAACCGTGTCAGACGGGCAATCTATTCATTGTGGCCTCTGAGCTTACACCGGGCTCGAGGCTTATCTGATTCAACGCTTCGTAAAGGTCTCCATGCCCGGCCGTCTTTTTCTATCAACCGTACTGCCTCAAGCGGGCCGGAGGCCCCTGACGCATAATTCGGAAACATATCTTTTCTTGCTGTCGATTCCAGTTTCTCTATCACCGGTGTGAGCAGTGTCCATGTTTCTTCCACCCCCTCCTGCCTTAAAAAGAGCATCTGGTCTGCAAGCATACAGTCAAGGAGGACCCATTCGTATGCATCGTGTGAAACCTCTTTCTCGTAAGTAAAATCCATGAGGACCGGATTGAGACATACCTTTGTCCCCTGCTTTTTTGTCTGAAATATGAGGCTTATTCCTTCATCAGGCTGTAATCTGAAGACTAAGATATTCGGCTCAATATCTTCGTCCATGACCTTTGTGAACATCATATGCGGTGGTGGCTTGAAATGTATTGAGATTTCTGTTTTGCGGACAGCCAGCCGTTTTCCTGAACGGATATAGAATGGAACGCCGTTCCATCTCCAGTTGTCGATAAAGACCTTCATGGCGGCAAAAGTCGGTGTCGTAGATTCTGCTGAAACGCCGGGTTCTTCACGATATGCGACAACTTGTTTGCCGGAAATCGTTCCCCTCCCGTATTGCCCGATCGCAATGTGCTCGTTCAATCTGTCGAGTGGAAAGGGACGCATGGAACGGAACATCTTGATCTTTTCGTCTCTTACGCGGTCAGCCTGGAATCTCACGGGAGGTTCCATGGCAGTAACTGCAAGGAGCTGGAACAGATGACTCTGGAACATGTCTCTTATGACCCCGGATTTCTCATAATATTCTGCCCTGTGTTCGACCCCAAGGGTCTCAGCAACGGTTATCTGGACATGGTCGATATATCTTCTGTTCCAGAGAGGCTCAAAGATGGAGTTTGCAAACCGGAACATGAGCATGTTCTGAACAGTCTCTTTTGCAACATAGTGGTCGATACGGTAGATCTGTTTTTCTTTGAAATACTGTTGGAGGTTGGTATTGAGTCTTTTTGCTGATTCGATATCACGGCCGAATGGTTTTTCAATGACGACATGAGCATATCCTTTTTGTTCATCTGAAAGCCCTGTACGGCCAATGCTGTTGATGACATCTTCAAATACGGTCGGAGGTATAGCAAGGTAAAAAATGCGGTTCCCGCCTGTACCATGTTTCTTTTCCAGATGGGGCAAATTCTTTTTAAAAGCAGTGCTGTATGATTTTGATTGAGTAAAATCCAGAGACGTGTAATAAAGTTTCTGCGAGAAATTATTCCAAGAATCATTATCGTAAAATTTCATCAGAGCTGCCTTGAGTGAGTCTTTTATCATGGTATGATAGTGATTGGTATCCATGTTTACACGATCAGCAGCATAGATGAAAAAATTGTACGGTAATAGACCATTAGTATACAGACGGTAGATGGCAGGAAGAAGTTTTCGCTTCGCAAGGTCTCCGGCCGCTCCAAAAATAACAAGACAGAATGGCCGGGCGATCTCTATCTCACAGCTCCCGAATCGCTGGTACGTAGGTGTCAAAGTTAAATCTTCTAGGATAGGTTTCATTCTTTTATTAACGAATTCCAGTCTGATGCGAACTTTGCCTGCCCTTTATCGGTTAATTCATGGCGGATGTCAAAATCCTGCCATGGTTTTGTCATGTCAATATCTTTAAAAGGAAGGGGTTTCAGGTTCTTTCTGTCATATGTATAGTCAATCCCCGGGATGGGGAGTCCTCTTTCAGACCACTCTTTAACAATCTTGAACGGTGACGTGACAATATCCGAGCCAAGATTGAGGGCGTACAAGAGATGGTCGAATGTCCTGACACTGGCAGTCAGCAATTCTACATGGCCGTCACCATTCTTATACATCTGAATGATGTTCGAAATCAAATCCATCCCGTTTTCGCCCCTGTCATCAAGACGGCCAATAAATGGGGAAACGAAAACATCACCCTTTTTTGCACCTTCCGTTGCACTGTAGACAGCAGCAGCCTGTTCCTGTGTGAAACAGAGTGTCATATTGATGCGAAGGCCGCTTTTAATTGCCTGTTCAGCTGCCTTTAATCCCTCGTGTGTCGTGGGCAGCTTTATATGAGCATTTGGTATCCAGGAAAACATTTCATGAGCTTGTTTCAGCATCTCGTCAGCAGTCGTTGAGCTGTCAGCATAGACTTCAACAGAGATTGATCCTTTCGGTATAAGAGTAGAAAGTTCTCTTACAACATCGCGATAAAAAGAGAGGATTTCACTTCTCGTGAATTTCTCACCGCGATCCATACGCCGGCGCGCAACCGGATTTTTTGCTATAAGGCTCGGGTTTGTTGTCTGTCCGTCAACAAATCCGATGAGGTTGAGCATCTCCTTCGTTTCGTCCGGGTCACCACCATCTAAAAATATTCGTGTGTTCAGGTTTTTTGGTCTCATACGATCTCCTTTATCTTTTTGATAATAGCATGCTTTGATATGCCTTCATAATCGAGGAGTTCTTGGGGCTTTCCGCTCCTCGGCATCTTTGTTACCGCAAGACAATACACTGGTATGGTGAGAGAGGTAAAAGCACTTTTTACAGCTTCCCCGAGACCGCCTTCCGGAAAATGGTCTTCAACAGTAATGATTGCCTTTGTTCTGTTTGCACTCTCATGAAGAGTAGCACTATCAACGGGTTTTAAACTATACAGGTCAACGACTCGAATAGAGATCCCATCTTTTTTCAGCTCTTCATAGGCACCCAAGGCTTCGAAAAGCGTAATCCCCGCAGCAAGAACGGTTACAAGGTCATTGGCACTTTCCCTGAGTACCTTGCTCCCTCCGATAGGGAATTCTTCTTTATTCGTATAAATGATCGGGGTTGCCTGTCTTGTTGTGCGGATGTATACAAGTCCTTGATGTTTTGCAGCTTGCTCGACCAATTTTTCTGTAGAAACAGCATCGGACGGATACAGGACGACACTGTTGAGGGGTGTTCGAAACATTGCAAAGTCCTCGAGTCCCATCTGTGAAGCACCATCCTCCCCGATGGCAACTCCGGCATGTGAACCGGCAAATTTAATATTCGCATCAGAATACTGGCTCATCCGGATTTGATCAAATGCGCGGGTGAAAAAAGCAGCAAATGTGGATATAAAAGGAATCTTTCCGCGCCGGGAAAAACCCAGTGCCGTCCCTACCATGTTTTGTTCTGCAATATACATTTCAAAGAATCGATCCGGATATGCTTCCCGAAATATTTCTGAGTAGGTTGAATTGCTTACTTCGGCATCAAGGACAACAATATCCGGATATGCAGGAAAAATCCGGGCTAGAGCATGTCCATATGCCTTACGGGTTGCGACAGGGTTATCCGGATCGTACGTGATTTCCCGTATTTCTGTCGCTTCTGGTTTTGCAGGTTTCAGGTTCTCGGGCTTACGTATTATTCCCCTGAGGGAGGAATTTATAGAACCCAATTCTTCTAATGCCCTGGTCAAGTCTTCCCTGTTCAGTGCCTTGCCATGCCAGCCATTTCTATCTTCAATGAATGAGACGCCCTTACCCTTGATCGTATGGGCAATGATCATGACAGGTTGAGAAGCACGCTCTGCTTTCCTATATGCGGTGAGAATTTCTGAAAGAGAATGGCCGTCGATGACTATTGTTTTCCAGCCAAAAGAAGATACTCTCTTTTTATAGGCGTCAAGGTTATGACCATACATTGTTTCTCCGCGCTGGCCAAGCCTGTTTACATCCATAATTCCGACCAGATTATCTAAATGATAATGCGCAGCTATCTGGATCGCCTCCCACTGTGACCCCTCAGCCATCTCGCTATCACCAAGAAGAACGAAGGTCCTGTACGGGAGTTTATCGACGTATTTGGCATTCAAGGCCATGCCGACCCCTATAGACAGACCCTGTCCAAGTGATCCGGTTGATGCTTCAGTATAGGGAAATAAAACGGTCGGGTGTCCTTCCAGTGGACTTTTAAACTCTCTCAGTGTCAAGAGTTCCTCTTCGGTTAATTTTCCGGCAGCAGCCCAGAGCGCATAAAAAAGTGGGGAGGCATGGCCTTTCGAAAAAATGAGCCGGTCATTGTTTGGGTTGCCTGGATGATCGGCATCGAATCTGAACCGCCCTCCAAAGAGCAGGCACGTCATCAGGTCGGTTGCCGAAAGAGATGATGTCGGGTGGCCGGAACCGGCTTCTGTAGTTGAAACAAGGATGTAATAACGGATCAATTGAGACAATTCTTTTAGCTTTTCTGTATCGATTGTTTTTTTCATTGCCAAACCTCCTTTTTATTTTTCAGCACATCCCGGAGAAAAAGTTGAGAGATTACTTCAGGATAAGACCCTTCGCAGTGACTGTGTACGGAAACGTATTTTGTCAGTCTATACCTTTTACGTTCGATAATGTCCTCCCATGACACGTTCAGCCCCTGAAAATGTTGATGAAAGCCATGTTTTGACGATATCTTTTGCGAGTTCAATTCCTACAACACGGACTCCGATATAAGGGAGAGAATTCTTAAGAGTTCATAAGTTCATCGATTTTATTTGCAAATATTTTATAGCTCTCTCCCGGATTATCGTTGAGGAAGATACGACTTCCAATGCAGACATAGTCTACACCAACGTCAAGGAATGTTTTTAGATTATCTAGAGAAACTCCGCCGTCGACGGCAATTGTCTTGTCCGGAAAGATTTTCCTGAAATCTGCTATTTTATCAATAACTTCAGGCCGAAAAGGACTGCCGTACTTTCCGGGTGTAACGGTGAGGAATAATAATGTATCGATGTGCTGAACAAGCTCACTGAACTGGCTGATTGCCGTATCCGGATTGATAGCCAGGCCAGGGGCCGTGCCCCTCTGGTTTAGATGGGCAATAAAGTCAGAATGTTTGACGTCCGATTCAAAATGAAAAATCGCTTTCTTAATGTTTGGACTCCTTATTCTGCTCATAAAGGCTGCCGGGTGTTTCACCATGAGATGCAGTTCAAAAGTAAGGCTCGTTTCCAAGCTGTTTATTTTTTCTTCAGGGAAGCTTCTTGCAGGAACAAAAAAACCGTCCATAAGATCAATCTGGACATAATTTGTAAAAGACTCTGCCTGTCTTATATAGAAAAAGAAATCATTTTTGGTTTCTGCAAGTATTGCCGGAACAATCTTCATAGTGATTTATATACAGTCTCGCTGCATATATAATGAACTAGAATGTTAATACTATCAAGTATATTTTTACCGTAAAACTTGTGCTATTTTATATAGTGACTTTGAGAGGAATCAGATTTGGAAAACACGATGTCCATATAGTAAGATGCCCAGCGAAGGAATCCATTGTCCCGGGCATGGAAATATTATAGTTAAAACATTGAGAGCTGACACATTGTCATTGCGGGCCCGAAGGGCGTGGCAATCTCATTTCCAAGGCATTGCGGAATCTTTTCCGAAGATAGGAATCTCAGGGGGTTGTTTACAGACTGTTTCGTCATTTCACTCCTCGCAATGACACTCCATATAGTGCGTTTGTATCAGATACAATAATATAGATGAAAAAACAAAGCACAACGGTCTCAGGAAATATTGTCGATGTACTGAAAAAGGAGATTTATCCGGGAACCCTCCATATTGTTGACGGCAAGATAGCCGATATCATCCGGGAGAGCAGGGCATATCCAACCTATATAACACCTGGTTTTATTGATGCCCATTTCCATATAGAGAGCTCAATGCTGGTTCCTTCCGAGCTTGCCAGGGCCGCAGTTATTCATGGAACCGTAGCAACGGTTTCAGACCCGCATGAGATTGCAAATGTCCTTGGAATTGACGGGGTAAAGTACATGATTAGTGATGCAAAGACCGTCCCGATGAAGATTTATTACGGTGTCCCATCATGTGTCCCTGCATCAGATTTTGAAACGAGCGGAGCATCTCTAGGTCCAGAGAAAATCGAAGAGCTCTTCGGAATTCCTGATATCAAGTGCCTGTCGGAAATGATGAATTTTTCCGGCGTCATAAATCATTCTCCGGATGTTATGAAAAAAATACATACAGCGAAGCAGTATGGAAAAGTTATCGATGGACATGCGCCGGGTTTGAGGGGTGAGGCACTTCGTTCTTATATAGAGGCAGGGATCTCCACAGACCATGAGTGTTATGCAAGAGATGAGGCTCTTGAAAAGCTGCAATGTGGAATGAAAGTCATTATTCGGGAGGGTTCGGCGGCAAAGAATTTCAACGAGTTGATACCGATTGCAGACGAACACCATGAGAACTGCATGTTCTGCACTGATGACAAGCATCCTGATGAATTACTGAAAGGACACATCAACGATCTGGTCAAAAGGGCAGTAGATTATGGACTTGATGTCATGAAGGTTCTCAGAATTGCATGCCTGAATCCTGTTTTGCACTACAAGTTAGATGTCGGGTTGCTTCAAAGAGGGGACAGCGCAGATTTTCTCGTTGTGGACAACCTGAAAGATTTTCACGTTCTGAAGACCTATATCGGAGGAATCCTGCTTGCACAAGAGGGGAGGACGCTCATTGAAATGCGGGAACATGGAGCAGTCAATAAATTTTCTGCTGAGAAAAAAAACATCAGCCATTTCAGACTGGAACCCCAGGGAGACAGGATACATATCATAGAGGCCATAGAGGGGCAGGTGATTACAGACAGATCAGTTGCACCTTCACTTGCTGTCAAAGGCAATATTATTTCCGATGTAAAGAGGGACATTCTAAAAATTGCTGTGGTGAACCGCTACAGGGATTCGCGGGTTTCAGTGGGGTTTGTGAAAAACTTCGGCCTCAAGAAAGGCGCAATCGCTTCGAGTGTGGCACACGACTCACACAACATCATCGCAGTAGGGGTAACAGACGAAGAAATATGCCGGGCCGTCAATCTCATTATTGCAACCAAAGGCGGCATAAGTGCCGTTTCCCCGGAAAAGGAGGCTGTCCTTCCGTTACCTGTGGCAGGGATTATGAGTGCTGAAGATTATACTCATGTTGCCGGGAAGTACAGTGCCCTGGATCGTTTTGCAAAAGACCTCGGCTCGACACTGCACGCTCCTTTCATGACCCTCTCCTTTATGGCCCTGCTCGTCATTCCAAAGTTGAAACTGAGTGATGAGGGATTATTTGACGGGGAGAGGTTTCAGTTTATTGATGTTTTTGAACAGTAAAGCATTTGTCTAACAGGGTTTACTTCTGTTGTCATGAAATCATATACTAAATGTTCAATATTTTCTGAAGGAATAATACGTGAATATTGTTGTCTGCATTAAGCAAGTACCTGATACTGCTGAAGTAAGAATTAATCCCGAGACAGGGACGCTCATAAGAGAAGGCGTGCCGAGTATTATTAATCCGTTTGACATGCATGCGATCGAGGCAGGACTTCAGTTAAGGGAAAAGATTGGCGGAAAAGTAACAGTCCTGTCAATGGGCCCCCCTCAAGCTGAAAATGCCTTGAGAGATGCGCTTGCCATGGGAGCAGATGATGCGGTACTCCTTTCAGACAGGGCATTTGCAGGGTCTGATACATGGGCTACATCGCATGTCCTCTCAAAAGCAATCACGAAACTTGCTGCTGATATCATAATCTGCGGCAAGCAGGCCATAGATGGCGACACAGCACAGGTTGGCCCTGAGGTTGCCGAGTTTCTCAATATCCCGCACATATCATACATAAGAAAAATCGATGATATTTCTGACAATTCAATCAGGGTTCAGAGGCTGATGGATGAAGGATACGATGTTGTCGAATCATCACTGCCTGTTCTCTTGACCGTGGTCAAGGAATTGAATCAACCGAGGCTTCCTTCTCTGAAAGGCAAGATGGCTGCGAAGAAAGCTGTAATAAGAAAGTGGGGGCAGGCTGATATCGGAGCTGATGAAAATGATATCGGGCTCAAGGGTTCACCGACGCAGGTGAAGAATATATTTTCGCCTGAAGTCAGAAAGGACAGGAAGATCCTGGAAGGTACCCCTGAAGAACAGGTTGATGCGCTCGTTGAGGAGTTGAAGAGACTGAAATGTCTATAGTTATCGACAGAGATAAATGTACCGGCTGCGAACTATGTCTCGCTTCGTGTCCGTTTGAAGCAATCGTTATAAAAGAAGGCAAGGCAATCGTTAATGAAAACTGTCAGGTGTGCATGACCTGTTTGAATGTATGTCCTGAAGGAGCAATTTTTGAAATTGAAGAAGAAAGATCGGGAGAAGTGGATATTACGGATTACAAGGGAGTATGGGTATTCGCAGAGCAGCGGGGTGGTAAAGTCGCCCCCGTATCTTTTGAACTGCTCGGTGCCGGCAGAAGGCTTGCTGATGAGCTGGAAACAGACCTCTCGACAGTTCTCTTGGGGGCACCTGAAACAGAAGCACAGGAACTTGTAAAATGGGGTGCGGATAAGGTGTTTGTCTCCACTGACGGGATCTTTGAAAAATTCAACGATGAGCCCTATGCAAAGGTGCTTACGTTGCTTGTAAAGAGGCACCGTCCCGAGATAGTCCTTGCAGGAGCCACGCCGATTGGACGCTCTTTTCTCCCACGGGTTGCAGCACAATTGAGAACCGGACTGACAGCTGACTGTACGTCTCTCAAGATAGATAAAGAGACAAGAAATCTTCTCCAGATACGGCCGGCGTTTGGTGGAAACATCATGGCAACAATTCTTTCTCCGGATAGAAGGCCGCAGATGGCTACGGTGAGGCCACGGGTGATGAAGCGGGGACAATATAACGAACATAAAACAGGTGTAATCATTCCTGTGCATGCTGAAGGGATTGCTTCGCGTACAAGAGTATTAGATACGATAAAAGAAGAGAGCGACATGACCTGTAATTTGCAGGAGGCAGATATTATTGTGTCGGGCGGACGGGGCCTGGGAAACCCGGATGGATTCAAGCTTATAGCGGAACTGGCAGGAGTCCTTGGCGGTACTGTCGGTTCATCACGGGCTGCTGTGGATGAGGGATGGATTCCTTACCGGCACCAGGTCGGCCAGACCGGAAAGACGGTCTGCCCGAAGATATATATTGCATGCGGGATATCAGGCGCTGTCCAGCATCTTGTTGGCATGCAATCTTCAGATATAATCATCGCAATCAACAAGAATCCGGATGCCCCGATATTCAATGCAGCAACATGCGGTATTGTCGGTGATCTTTATGAAATCATACCTCTCCTTATAAAGAAGATAAAAGAAATGCGGGAAAATAGTGGAACGGGAAGTCCGTGACAGCAGCTCATAAAATCGCAGTAGTTTTTCCGGGTCAGGGATCTCAATATGTCGGAATGGGAAGAGAGATACATGAGACGTTTGATAAAGCTAAAGAGACGTTTCAGGAAGCTTCACGCACATTGGGATACGATCTCGCCGATGTATCCTTTAACGGTCCCAAAGACGAACTGAACAAGACGGTCAGGACACAGCCGTGTATCCTGACCGTGAGCATTGCAATCTATAATGTATTAGTATCTAAAGGCGTCAAGCCGGCGGTTGTAGCAGGTCACAGCCTTGGTGAGTATACAGCCCTCGTTGCAGCTGAAATAATGACGTTTCAAGATGCTGTGATGCTTACAGAGAAAAGGGGGCAGTTTATGCAGGAAGCTGTTCCTGAGGGACAGGGACTCATGGCAGCTATACTTGGATTGGAAAGAAGCACTGTTGAAGAGATCTGCGGTTCATTGCCGTCGGGATACGCGGCACCGGCAAATTTCAATTGCCCCGGCCAGATAGTTATTGCAGGAGAAAAGGCTGCTGTCGAAGAGGCCGTGAATCGCTGTAAAGAGGCGGGAGCAAGAAGGGCTGTCCCGCTTGCGGTCAGCGTTCCGTCGCATTCCCGTTTAATGGACAGCGCTTCAAAAAGGCTTGCGGGCTTGCTTGCAGGCATAGAAATGAAAGACCCCAAGATTCCTCTCGTAAATAATGCCGATGCAAGGTTTCTTCATACGAGGGAGAGCATCAGGGAATCCCTCCTTCGCCAGATCAGTAGTCCCCTCCTCTGGGAAGACTCCGTGATGGCAATTGCCCAGAGAGGGATACATACATTTGTGGAAGTAGGCCCTGGAAAAGTCCTCTCCGGATTAATCAAGAGGATAGTCCCTGAAGCGAGTCTATTCAATGTAGAAGATACAAAGAGTCTGGAAAATACTCTCTCACATCTTGCGACCTGATCGATCTTAAAGCCAACCGTAAATTCAAATACAGAAACTATATTGTCAAGATAGCCTTTAACCCAAAAACTGCAATTAATTATTAAACAGAGTGTCATAAAACTTTGCTCATAACACGCTCACATAGACTGTCATTCCGGCTTGCCCGGAATCTTTCCGATAGCTTCAGGGAAGGATTCCCGACGCGCTTCACTTGCGGGAATGACATGCGCTATTATTTATGACGTTATGTATAAACCGGAGGTACAGCCGCCTTCAAAGTCTTTTGATTCCAATCCCGACTTTTGTCGGGGCAAAATACTTTTCAGTCATCCATGCCTTCGATAAATGCACTTTTCGGGATAAGGGCATTTTTTACTGTGGTAAAAGGATTGACTACATCGAGAGCCTGTCAAGATCTGCGAGTATCTCTTCAGCTTTCTTGTATCGATGAGCCTTGTCTTTTTCGAGGCATTTTAAGATTATCGTGGAAAGCGCCTCGGGAACAGAGGAATTTATTTCGTTCGGGAACACGGGTTTTGCATGGAGGTGCTGATAATAAATGTCCCCGTTTACGAAAGGCGGGCGGCCTGTTACGATCTCGAAGAGTGTTGCGCCAAAAGAGTAAAGATCGGTCTGAAAGTCAACGTCCTTACCGAGGATTTGCTCGGGTGACATGTACAGAGGTGTTCCGCTTACGGATGTGATATCTTTCGATATATCCTCGAGCACCTTGGCAATCCCAAAATCCATAATCTTGATGACACCTTCTGTGTTTATGATGATATTTGCAGGCTTGATGTCTCTGTGTACGACGTTGTTCTTATGGGCATACGCTAAAGCCCTGCATATTTGTCTGGAGATATTGATAACCTCGGAAATTTTGAATTTCCTGCCTTCCTGCAAATACCTGTTCAGGGGCTTCCCCTCAATGAATTCCATCGTAATATAGTTATTGCTGTCTTCAGTACCTGTATCAAATATCATGACGATATTCCTGTGGTTAAGATTTGCAGATACTCGTGCCTCTCGTAAAAACCGCTTGAAATTTGAAGGATTAACACCCAGGAAGGAGGGGAGAATCTTGTATGCAACGATGCGGTTCAGCACTGTATCTTTTGCCTTGTATACGATCCCCATACCGCCGCGACCGATTTCCTGCAGGAGCATGTAGCGCTTTTTCTGCTGGTCTTTGGCAGGTACAGTTTTTCCGTCCTTTAAGACATCATAGATTCCTTGCTCAGATGCTGACGCCTCGCTTAATATTGTTGTGATTTTTCTTGATCTCTCGTGGACATCTTTGTATTGATAGTCCACAGCGAGGATTTTGTCATAGATAGCCTTTGCCATGTCATGTTTCCCTGATTCTTCATAGCATAATCCCAAGTAATAATAGGGCAGGAGGATAGATTGGCTTACCGGTTTGTTGTCGATAATCTTCTGGAATCTTTCCATGGCAAGTTTCATCATGTTCTTATTCATGAAGAGCTCGCCGATCATAATAGATGCCTCCCAATAATAGTCGGACGTCTCGTCGAGTTTCTGCAGGGCATTCACAGCCTTGTCGACAAGGCCAAGTGATTTGTAACATAAACCAGCCTTGTAAAATTCTCCTCCCTTCTCATAGAGTTCAGCTATCTTGGCACTCTTCTCCCCGGCCTTCTCGTATGCCTGCGCAGCCCAGACAAATCTCCCTCCCTTCTCGAATGCTTCTGCAGCCTTCTGCAACTCATTAACCTTCATGAACATTTCCCCGGCTTCGCTGTACCAGCCTGCTTTTATGTATTGATCACCTGCCTTTGCAAACTCCTGTGCTTCAGCGAGAATTTCAGCTGAGCGCACAAAATCTCCGGATTTTTCGGCAAAATCGGATGCCTCTTCCAAAAGGCCCTTTTGATAAGAGATGCTGCAGAGCACCTCGTTCCTTCTCTTCTCATCGCCACCCTTTTCGAACGCTTCTGAGGCGTTTACGAGGTCTCCTGCCTGGATATAGACCTCAGCTGCCCTGATAAAATCCTTCTGTTTTTCGTAGACAAAACCAGCTTCTTTAAAGTAACCATCTCTCAAATAGATAGAAACTGCCTTATCGAAATTTCCTGCTTTTGCATACAGTGTTCCGCTGATATAAGCATATCCCTCGTTGTTTCTCGGTCCCGAACGCCGTGGTCCTTCTTCGATAAAACAGCGCTCATAGAGCTCAGCAGCTTTGAGATGTTCATTGATCTTATTGTAAAATTCGGCAGCTTTCTTATAAAAACCTCCTTGCTCGTACATGGAGGCTGCGTTTCGGAAATCTTTCAGTTTTTCGAAATTCTCAGCTGCCTTTGTGAAATTATGTGCATCTTTAAACAGTATTGCTGCCCTTTCATGATTGCACATTTGTTCGTAGATCTCAGCAGCTTTTACCAAAAGGCCTGCTTTCTGATAAAACTTCGCTGCATCTTTCAATTCGTTTATAGAAACAGAGAGGTCTGCTGCTGTCTTATAGTCATTGCGTGATAATACTTTTTTGATGTTCTTTCGTACAGATCTTTCATCTGTCCGGATCGATTTTGAATTATGCGCACCGAACCAGGAGCGAAAAAAAGGCCGGAGATAAAAACGCCATATCTTTCGAGATAAAAAGAACACGCACAGGAAAAAGAAAAAGGCAACAAGGTAAGTGATATAGTCTAGGAGAGAGAACAGGCCTAATTTCTCCGCGATAAAGAGAGATATTTCGTTGATGTAGAAAATTTGAAAGATATAGTCAAGCAACTTTATTACCAGTCACAGTCCCGTCGATTAAGGAACACATACTATTTATATTATATAAAAACACATATTTATTCTATTAGTACGGGTAAAAGAGGCCAATGTCTTGCTATTTCGGTCGGAGTATCCCGGTTCCCCGGAGATGGTTTTGCACTCGAAGAATTTGTTCATTCAGCTGATGAGGTACTTTTCAGGGCACAATGAGGTGGAAAGAACAGTCTCTGTTTATGATCTTTTAATCACCTGCGCCGTCAAAGGAGGATGTAATCATTAAAATGACCGGGCCTTCTCGGGAGGATGCCACCGTGCTAAAAGACACATGCGGCAGTAATGCTGCTGTTGCTGAAAGTCAAAATCTGTCTTGTAGATACTCGTTTCCTATGCTATCATGTTTTACATGGTAGACAGGAACCCCGGTATCGAGATATCAATTGCTGATAGTTACCCGCTATGTCAAACATAATCTTTCCCTTTGATAAGAAGCTTTTAGAAAACAAGAAATGTACAAGAGATATCCTTGAGAGAACTTTCAAGGAAATTGTAAAGTTCAGGGACAGTTTTTATGGTTTTATCAAAGTTGACAGGTCTGATGATATGTGTTATTTTCTTTTCCTTTTAAAGAGCAGGTGTTATGCGGCGGGTGTGCTCTCGCAGTCAAGACCACGTGGAATAGAAATAAGCGAATTCTTTAAACATATATTTTCAAGCCCTGAAAACCTGCTGTCGATATCTCTCTGTGAAACAGACCCGATACTTCTCAAGGGCATGCTTGTATTTATTCAGAGGGAACCGACAATTAAAGCCGATACAACCCTCATTAATATGGAGAATATCCTTGAAAGGATCGGGAAAGACGAAACGAATGCATTTGTCGTTCTCAAAGACAAAGACATGATGAATTTCTTCTTTTTCAAGAATGGCAGTGCCCGGGCCGCATATTTTGCTGACATTGAGTTCGAGATGGATAAAACAGCTTCAATAACTGAGAATCTCCTTGCGTACGCATATCCAACAGAACAGAAAGCAATTGAAGCGCTCATTTATCGTGACATAAGGACCTCAACAGCTGAAGATGCAGGAAGCTTCGTACTGCAAGATATCATAAAGATGCTCCGAGAACCTGAGAAAGATAAGATGCTCGATAAAACAGACGGTGTGCAGGAAAAACTATATGTAGAGATTTCTGTTGTTGAGGGACCACAGACCGGACAGAATTTTGGCGTGACACTGCCTTGTGTCGTCGGGAGAAAGGGAAGCGATATCATGGTCAAGGATCAGAAGGTATCGCAGAAACATGCGTGTATAAAAGAATTAGGAGGTAAAATAATAATTGAAGACCTCGATAGCACAAACGGGACGTTTGTCAATAACGAAAGAATTATAGCACTTGAATTACAGTCAGGAGACCTCATTTCACTAGGTGACACGAAAATGAGGATTTCTTATTACCGTGATACCGATGAATAAAGGCAGATTAGCTTCTTTAAACGTTTGATCGAACCATGATTAACAGATGTAATACCCGCCAGAAGACCTTCATATTGCTTGCATGATGTCTCCTGCAGTCACAACCTTTAACACAAGGAATACTTTTCAGTCAACTGTGCCTCCGTTTTAACAATCAATTGCATTTTCCGGGTTAAGGATTGATCTCCCGGCTGAAAAGCTGCATGAAAGATGGCATTCTAACCGGGTACATGTAAGGCAGGACCGAGTTCACAGGCTATACGTTTCCAATCCTTTCAATTTTCATGGTCGTTTCACCGACAGTAACGGTATCTCCCTTACGAAGTTCATGTATTTTATTAATCTTATCAGTATTGACGTATGTGCCGTTGGTGCTATCGAGGTCTTCAACAAAAAGATTGCCGTCTAATTCAAAAATTTGTGCGTGCCTTCTTGATACATGGTTGTCTTTTAGGTGGATATCTGTTTGTTTTCTCCCGATGACACAGGGAATCTGGACATGAAATGAGTTTCCCTTATGCGGGCCTTTGATAACGGCGATTCGGAGAACCTTCTTTGTATCATCTTTAACGATCACGTGAGGAATACCCAATGAGTCGATATCTTCGATGTTATGTGACATCATGAAGAGGTCTTCTTTGGAAAGACTTTCAGAATCATCTGCCGGTGCGGTTGATATATTTCGATAGACAAGCGCCTCGACAGGGATGGGGTCAGCTGGATACCCATATGATAGGAGCTGTTCAATGACCGGGGCATCTTCAATACCTTTGAAGTCAGTATCCGACACATGTGACATGACACTATTTCCGTCCTTGAAAAAAAAGAAGTTGTAATAGTTATGTTTATTGAGTACTATAAGTGCGTCGCCAGCCTCACTCTGAATTGTCCTTAAGATATCTTTGAGGTCTAGGAGATTGGTCATTGCCCTTGTAGTCGGTTCTCGCTGGAGAATTATGAGCATCTCCTTCAGCAATACAGGGTCTGTCTCGTGTAGTGATAATGTAAGTGCCGCATTCGTCTCGACTGGCAGACGATGGAAGAACTCTCTAATCAAGGTATCTTCGTGTACGCAATCGATCGATACTCCGGCAGCATAAGCAGTACCCTTAAGGAAAAAGAGGAAGAGCTGGTATTCGTCTGTCTTTTCGATCTTCATATATCCGGTAAATCTATCACGTGCTTTGTATATCTCGTCGAGGGTTATCTCGAATACTTTTCTTGAAAAGGGTTTCGGATTAAAGAGCAGAATACCCTGAGGGAAACAACATTGTTTCATACTAAAATACTATAGAAAGTTATTCAGCATGTGTCAATATACATAGGTTTGTAGGTACTTTGGCAGGAGATAAAAATGAAAACACCCGTAATATCCATGCATGGTTGTTTTCGATCTTTATTCTTATGATTCTTATGGCTATCATTCTCCCACGTGCGTCATATACAACACCTGTTCCAGATATGATGGCGACCTTCTTAAATGGGCCAGAGGTGGTTCTTCCCTGTGCCATTTATACAAAATACCTTTCGAATACTGACTCGCGATCCCTGATGCTTATCTCAAGGAGAAGTGATATAATGGCAGATAATGTTTTTGGATAAGGGAATATTCATATGGTTCGGATGAACACGCAGTATCCGTTTTGTAATTAAATAATGAGAGAATCATTGTGACATGATAAAAGCACTCTGTTTTAGTCTTTACGGTACCTTGATAGATGTCAGGACCGATGAGCATGATTCCTACGTCTATCCGGTTCTTTCCAGTTACCTCGCATATCACTCAGTACACATACCACCCGAGAAATTACAGGAGGAATATTTCGGACGCATCGAAGAGCATTTCGAGACCAGTGAAGAGCAATACCCCGAGGTCGATATCCACACAATTTTTCATGACATCATGCACAGATACAGTCATGGCAAGAGCTATGACGAGTCTGTCGTAACTGACACAGCGCTGCTTTTCCGTTCACTGACGATAAGGCATTTCGGATTGTTCCCGTCACTCTTGGATACCCTGAATCATTTGCATAAAGACTTTCGTATGGCGGTCGTTTCTGATGCCCAGTGGGTGTTTGCCGAGCCTGAAATGGATATGCTGGACCTTACCCGTTTTTTTGAGTTCAGCATTTTCTCATCGCGGTTCGGTTTTAAAAAAAATGATGCAAGGCTTTTTACTCATGCTCTGGAAAGGCTTGGAGTAAAACCTGAAGAATCAATCTATATAGGTGATATAAAACAGAAAGACCTCCGGTGTGCAAAAGAGTCCGGCATGAAATGTATACTGTTCAGGACTGAATGTCCTGAATATGATGATCATATTGCCGAAGGATGTTTTTTCGATTATTCTGTGCTGGAAAATATCATCAACACCGTTACATAATCGCTGGTTTTTTTCTGCATCCCCTTTCCCTACCTTAACAAGCAAGGAAACACTCAAACACTCGTTCCAAATTTATTTTGTTTGTTGAATATTTATTATTATTTTGATAAAATAAATGTTTTGAAAAAGTTATAATGAGGCAGCATATGAAAGAGTAGGGGTGAAAACGATGAAAATAACACAAGAAAAATGGATAACTTTAATCTGTATCTATGCAATTACTGTCGGAATATTCTTTATAGGAGCCGGGCTAGTTAGTGAAAGTGATACAGAAGAAACCAGTGTTCTGCAACAAGATCAGACAGGGATTTTTACTGCATATACGGCACGTGTCGAGGAAACTGACAGCGACCCAACGATTACTGCAAGTAATCAAGAGGTGAGAATCGGGATCATTGCGAATAATTGTCTTCCCTTCGGAACAAAGATAAAAGTCAATGACGAAATCTATGAGGTTCAGGACAGGATGCACGAACGATACGGTTGTGAAAATTTTGATATATATATGTGTGATTATCCTGATGCAGTTGAATTCGGCAGACAAATATTGCCTTACGAGGTAATTTAAATCCCGTGGATTCTCTCTCTGTAATTTTTCTATTTCTTCATACGGTTACAGCACTGTTTGAAAAAAACTGTTTCATGCGACGAGAATTACATATGGTCGTATAGTACTAACATGAGAATGGATGAACAGATAAACAGGGAATTATGTATCCACGGCAAGGAATGGGATGCACTCCATGAAGGTTACTTCTCAGATACCAAGGTTGCCGGTAACTTTATAAAAAAGATTGAGGATGCCATAGGCTCATCTCGCCCCACGATTGTTGTTGATCTGGGCGGCGGAACCGGGTTTCTCCTCAGTCAACTGTTGAACCGCGGTTTGAGGAACAATATCCGTCTCGTTAACCTTGATTGTTCTGATGCACAACTTGAGATGGCACGTTCTCGCGGTATACACACCGTGAAGGGCTCAGTAGACAGTTTCCAAAGAGCTGATATCGATCAGGATGGAAGGTTTCTATACATCATGCGGTCTGTATTGCACTATTACGGACAGAACGGATTGATACCTGCACTAAGACATATACGCAGTCAGGCACGAGACGGGGAGTTCTTTGTACACCAGACAGCCTCGTTTGAAAACGATACAGGGTCTGCCTGTATGAACCTCATTTATGAAAAAATGCGTACTGCCAAATGGTACCCGACCATTGGGGAACTCTCTGGTTGCTTAATGAGGACCGGGTGGTCTGTAGTATCTGTTTCCCCTGTGGGAGCACTCCAGCTCACTTCCGGGGATTTAGCGAAGCGGTATAAGCTTGACGAATATGATATACGTCACATATGTGACGAGATTAAGACAAAGTTCGGAGAGATGGAGCACGTCTTCAGCATTTGCGATGGTGGATTCTGCGCCTATTTACATTACCGTATTTATGTCTGTGCCGCAGCAGCTCAGTAAGAGCACATCCGATTGATGCAAGCCTCTTTCTTGTTGGGTGAAGAGACTATTTTCCGTCACGAAGATAATCACCGAGCAGTCCTCTGCTGTGTTCATCCTCATGACAATATACACACAGATTTTCCCAGTTAGAACCGTCAGAGGGATTGTTCAGGGGATTTCCATCCCTGTGGTGTACGGTCAGGAGATGCCTGTCTTTATAATCAAATTCTCTCGCACATTTTGCACAGATAAGCCCGTGTATCTTGAGAGACAGTTCCCTGTAGTTGCTCGATGGGGAATCTCTTTGTTTTAATTCTCTGACAATGTCATCGACAGATTTGTTGCTGTCCAGCTTCTTCAATGGTTTTTTACGCATGCTGTAGCGTTTCTTTTTCATGGAGATGTATTCTTAAGCATGATATTTATATGTTTCTAAGATACCCTAAACACTCTGACGTTTGTAAAGAGTTTTTTTTTAATTCTTTTTTATAAAGGGCTTATAAGGACGGGTCCTGTTTGTGATCTTTTCTGTAGTAGTGAATCTTAAAAAAAACTAGTAGTATTACTGATACCAATTTTTAAAGTATTTTGTTATTAATAATTAACCCGAAAAATGCAATTAATTATTAAACCGGAGGCACAGTCGCCTTCAAAGTCTTTTAATATCAACATGATTTTATCATATGCCCTGATGCAATTCTCAAAAGTTTCCGCATATTTTTATGCAATTCAAGAATTGCATCAGAGCATGGATAAGGTGTTGCTGCAAAATACTTTTCAGTCATCCGTGCCTCCTATAAATGCAGTTTTCAGGTTAATAAAATTTTTGTCACGCTTAAAGCCTTTCATTGAAAATAGTATATCTGTTATATTGACGCTGAAGAACATAAGGGCTATATTAGAATTAAAATGAGCTTGGGAAAGAGACTTAATAAATTAATAAAAGAGAAAGGGATTTCAAAATATAAGCTTGCAAAAGATCTGGGTGTACCCCCATCTACGGTCAGAAGCTGGATAAATTACAATATAAATCCAAGAGAGCCTAACCTCGAAAAGCTTGCGAATTACTTTAAAGTTCACCCCGCATGGCTTCGCTACACAGATGAAGCATATGCTCCGAAATTTCAAGACAGATCACTAAGAATAGATGATGAAATAAGACAGTTTACAAAAGAATATCCTGAGTGTCTCCCTTATCTTGAAGAAGTCATAGAATTATTTATAAACGAATACAAAAAGGCATCTGCAGGAACTCTATCCCGCACATATAACAAGGAATCCAACGGAACGAAATTGCAATAAGGTGCACGGAAACTCTCCTTTTCTTAAATGGATGAGATAAGGGGGGTTATTCCATAACATAACATCGTTATATGTTCAAAGTTCTCTGTTGTTTTTAACCTAAAACTGTTTTTCTCCGAATCACCGATCCCCGTTTCTCCGTTCCTCTTAGCTGGTTGGTTATGAGTCTTAAGGTATAGGTATGGCTCTATATTTATAATTTTTATATTATTTTATTGACAAATACTGTGTTTCGTGGTAAGAATTTAATGAAGGGGGATTAAAGCAAGACACAAAGGGAGGCTCTGGAACGTCATATTTTACAGAACAGAAATCAATGAAAATTCATATCCTGAAGCACGCTCGTGATATGGTGCTGCAAAACTATTTTTTATATTTATTGTTTTATGAATGGGGGAAAACAAAATGAGAGAGCCATATGTCTTAGAGAAAATGATTGACACAGACAAGACAATCGGAACGTTGGCAGACAATGGGATGGATGGTGCCCTTCCGTCAGATTCATTGTTTACTGATGATATAGAAGACCTTGTCGATTTCATAGAAGAAAGAGGCGATACGGGTAGAGATCATCAGGAATCCGATGAAGAAGATCCTGAGACTTCAGAAGAAGGTGGAGAGGCACGGTATGGTAAAACAGAGGACCTCGTCCGGGTATACTTCAAATCTATGGGGGCAATCGTCATACTGACAAGGGATGAAGAGAGAGAGCTTGCAAAGAAATTGAAAGAAGGGAAAGAGATGATAGAAAAGCTTGTGACTGAAATACCCCTCTATGAAACAGTTGAAGCGAATCTGTACACTGAAGGACAAGACAAAGGTAATGATACAAAAGAAAAAACGGACGAAGCCATTCTTAAAAGTTTAGAAATTCTCGACAATCTTATGACGAACCTCGAGAGTGTTGACAGAAAGATCACGGGATATGGAACGTTAAAGGATCTGAGAAAGATACTGCACGACGAAAAGAAAAAAGACAGCAGACCTGAAAAGCTCCATAATCTTGCAAAAGAGATACAAACTGAATATAGACGCATTGAATTAGAAGCCGGAATCACCATAGATGAATTAAAAACGAGATACAACAAGATTATTAAGGCACGGGCCCTTATGAGAGCGGCAAAGCATGAATTAATAACCCGTAATCTCAGATTGGTCGTGAATATTGCTAAGCATTATGTCGGCAAGGGTCTTTCTTTGCCTGATTTGATCCAGGAAGGCAATCTCGGCCTTATGAAAGCTGTGGATAAGTTCAAACACGAAAAGGGTTTCAAATTCAGCACCTATGCAACATGGTGGATAAGACAGGCAATAACGAGGGCATTGATAGATCAGACAAAAACGATTAGAGTCCCGGTGCATATGATGGATTTTTATAATAAGGTAGTAAAGGCTTCAAGAGAGTTAATCTCCCGGCTCGGAAGAGAACCGGACAAAGGAGAAATTGCAAAAAGGCTCGGGGTATCACCGCGAAAAGTCGAAGAAGTATTGAGTGCAGTACAGGACCCCGTAGCTCTTCAAACACCTGTAGGCGATGAAGATTCAAAGCTCGAAGATTTTGTCAGTGACAAGGATAGGAACACTCCTCATGAAGACTCAGAAAAAAATGAAGCCACTGAGAGAATACTGATGATCTTGAAAACCCTGGAACCACGAGAAGCTGAGATCATAAGGATGAGATTTGGGATAGGGTTAGACAGAGAATTTACTCTTGAAGAAATTGGAAGACACCTTGCTATCACACGCGAAAGAGTCAGGCAGGTTGAGGCTAAAGCCATGAAAAAACTCAAGAACGGTGATAGACGGAATGCACTGAAGGTTTTGACTGTTATACATAACGTCATAAATAATAGCGCATGTCATTCCCGCAAGTGAAGCGCGTCGGGAATCCTTCCCTGAAGCTATCGGAAAGATTCCGGGCAAGCCGGAATGACAGTCTATGTGAGCGTGTTATGAGCAAAGTTTTATGACACTCTGTATAGTTAGGAAAAGGAGGACAGTCTCCTCTTTGAAGAAAAAAAATGTACCCTGTCCCTGTTTACCCCGGCTTTATTTCGATGAGATTGCCGGAGAAATCTTTGATGAAATAAACCGTCTTTTCATCGGTTTTCCCCATGACGAGCGCCCCCATTTCTTGAGCAGTTTCCTTGATATGTTGAAAATCATCAAGGAGAAAGCCAATGTGGCTATAATCCGGGAAGGGCTGTCTGCATTCAGGACAGATGAAGACCTCAATTTTTATGCCGTCCCTCTCGAAAACAAGCACCTTAATTTCCTTTGATACGGAAAACAACTGCTCAGCAAGTTCAGTTGATACAACGAACTCCCTCGTCTTTTTAAACCCCAGAATGCCCTGATAAAACCTGACAGCCTTCTCTTCGCTCTTATTTACTATGCCGACGTGATTTAACAGCATGCATTATTGTACATGATTTTAGATGATGGTGATACCGTTTTACAATTTATTTTGGAAAAGTACGAACTAAAAATGACATTATATACGGTACTGTGTACAATGTATGGAACAAAAACACTAGAGGAGGAATGAAATGGTAAAAAAAGCTTCATTACTCTTAGCGCTCTTATTGATAATTATTGGCATTGCCTGTGCACAGGAAGATTCCAACCCCCCCAGGGTTGTCAGTACATTTCCTGAAAACGGAAGCCAGGATGTTGATACATCCATTAAGGAAATATCAGTAACATTCAACGAGGAAATGACAGATGGAAGCTGGTCATGGGTTTATGAGGATAGAAGTACATTTCCTCATATAATGGGACAGGCATACTATATTGACAATAATACAAAAAACATATTACCGGTAAAACTGGAGCCGGATAAAGAATATGTTATCTGGATAAATTCTGCTGGGTATAAGAACTTCAAAAATAAAAAAGGAATCCCGGCAGTCCCGTTCAGGTTTACTTTTAAAACAAGATGATTATGTAACACCGAATTGTGAAAAAAAGGGCACAAGCTTCGAATGAGGCCGGGTTCTCTTGTAATGTAGCAGCAGAGGTAACAGTTTACCTGCCTGAATACCATGCGAAATATTACTTCCCGTGAAGACACTAAGCTGCGTTAACCCGAAAAATGCATTTATCAGGAGCACAGTTGACTGAAAAGTCTTTTGTCCCGACAAAAGTCGGGATTGAAATCAAAAGGCTTTGAAAGCGACTGTGCCTCCGGTTCAATAATCAATTGCATTTTTTGGGTTAACTTTGGAAAGACATCACAACTGCTAAAGGCTTCAAATTTGGATAATAATGAGGGCCAGAATTGAATGAGAATTAATTTAATGTTCAGACATAGCGTATATTCAGTGAGTGGTCAGTCGTTGATAAGAGCGTTTTCCCTGAGCTCTTTTACCATTTTGTCAAATTCAAAGCAGTGATGTTTGCTGAGTGACACAAGTACGTCATAAAGATCCATATGACGGTCGATTTCTACATAACAGAAATAGCGCGAAAAAATTTTGTCAAATATCTTCCCCTTGTCTTTCTCAAAATATAAATCCTCAAATGCATGGAAAATCTTCAGTGGCAGGTTTTCACTTTTGTCCATAAAAACTCCTTTCGAAATGAGTATGGATTTATTTTTATTATAATAAACCTTTTTGGCCCTTTTTATCACTGTTTTATTATAGAATAGGGTGGGGTGATTGAAGATGATTGAGCACCCTCCCCTTTACCCCGTGGAATAAGTAAAAATATTCCACAGGGTAAATCCCCTCCCGTCAAGGGAGGGGATATTTCAGGATACTCCGCCGTCTCTGCGGCGGAGAGGTTCATTTTTTATTAGTCACTTAGTGTACGTTTTTATAAATATGGTCACATACGTTATAGAGAATAGATTCTTCGGCTATGCCTCAGAATGACAACATATGTCACTCTGAACGGAGTGAAGAGTCTTCATGCCAACCAATTAATACGTTAGCGAATTTATGAACCAATGTACTTAGCCTCTTTTTTTGATGTGCTCGTTTACCGAGCACCTCGGGGAGAAGGGCTGAGCGCTTTTTTATCGAATTCTCTGCGTTATTGGGTTGCAGAGCAGGCGAAGAACACAATGCACAAGGATTCAGTATGCTCCTTATAAGAAGAAGTTTGTATTTTTAAACACAAGCAAAGCATAATGAATACATAAATACATAAATGACGAAAATATTGTTCATGTGCAATCAGGGAGAAAACAGGTCAAGAATGGCAGCAGAACTATGGAAGAAAATGCATCCTGCACATGAGGTGAAATATGTAGGATTCTATAATAATTTCGATACCGATCTGCTGGACTGGGCTGACAGAATCATTGTGTTTGAGAAGCAGCATGAAAATGAACTGAAATTGATTGACGTCAAATATTGGAGAAAGTCCTTCAATATTTCGGTTGCTGATCTCTATTCTTATAACAGCAGTACTTTGAAGGCTCTTTTATATAAGAAATTAAAATCAATTGAAATCAAGTAACAGACAACCCTCTTTTCAAATCACAGCCGCAGAATAAATAACAGATGTTCAATCCGTTTTGGGAGAAAAGATTCCCATGCGTGATACGTCGAAAGTCTTCCCTGCTGCCATCAGCTTGACCCAAAAAATGCAATTGATTATTGAACCGGAGGCGCAGTCGCCTTCAAAGTCTTTTGATTTCAATCCCGACTTTTGTCGGGACAAAAGACTTTGATGGCAACCATGCCTCCGATAAATGCAGGTTTTGGGTTAAACCGTAACGCCGCCTCAAATACGAATGAACCTATACGTTCTCCTCACTGATATTGTCGGATTCCCCGTTTGATTCTTTATCATTGTGGATGCCTTCTGGCATCTTCATGTCCAATTCCTTATAGAGTAAACATAACGCTTCGCTCAATAAGATCTCAGGATAACGCACTGTTGCCTCAATTGCATCGATAAGGGGATAATCGACAGCATGATCTTCAGAATATACGATGCGGATATATCTTCTTTTCAGGAGATAGCACCGGTTTTTCCTTCCGTTTTTGTTCGTATACGGGATAATGACATGTTCTTTGTCTTGCTCGAGGCCGTAACGCTCTATAAGTTCATCTATCTCTTCCATACGCCTGGTACCTTTTTCTGCCGTAACAAGTTCAAGATAACAGAAGAAATATACTATAAGACAAAACGCGATGCAAGGCCATTGCCCCTGGCAGCCTTTTATAAAACTTCTTTCCCGTCATTGCGAACTGAGAGCGGCTAGGCTCCTTACCGCCTGGGAGCTGGTGCATAGTTTCTTGCTCCTTCACCCCTTCACCGTTTCGCTTAATCTGCTGATTTCACAATCTCACAGTTTCCGTTCTCCTCTATTATTCTCAGGGAATCTTTAACAAAGGCTATGCTAAAATTATATTGATTCAATATGGGAAGCTTATTTAAGACGTTTATCTTGCTGTTACCGATAATAGTGTGGACTATTCTCGTTTGGTATTCTTTCAAATGGGAAAAGAGATACAAAGGTAAAACAGCTGAAGAACTGAATGCCATGTGTTACTTTAAGAAGAAGACACGCAATGACCTCCTGCTATGGCTCAGCGGCTTCATTGCAACGATCATATTTATGGTAATACTGGTCAATTTTATGGGATAAAAAAAGAGGTGGTACTTCACAACCTCACTATTTTAGACCATACCGAGCGTGCCTTCGCACCGCAAATCATACAAGCGACGCTTGACATCAAGATTTGCTGGGAAGGCGAGCAGAGCACCCAAGGCTCAATGCCAAGCGACTATCTGGGTCACTATACAGTCTCATTTATGCCCACTTTTTCATGTGCGAGATTCAAGATTAGTCGATGCACTTGCCATGCATTCTTTAAAACTTTTTACGTGCTTCTTACTGCAGACAGAGGCAAGGGCGTTTGGAATCGGAACAAAGCGGGTCTCTTGTGAACTCTTCTCCGAAATCTACGCCTGTGATATACTTTACGGAAATGCGCTTTACGACTGATAATCAATCGGGGCCTGAAGTATGAAGAAAATATTGGATACCGTTGTTTTGGGTGGATATACCGCACAAGATGTATTAATTATTGTCGGAATTGTAATCGCTTTTTTGATATTCCTTCAGACATTAATGCGGGTTGTCAAGAAAAAAGAAAGCAGTAAGTATTACCAGTCCGTTGATTGTCTAAACTGCGGCTGGCACGGAAAAGTTAGCACGTTTGCAGGCCGTTGTCCTCAATGTAACCAACCATTAGGTGAACAGAAAGCCCGTCGGATGAAATAAAAACAAGAAAGTTATAAATAAGGTTGCATTATTCCTGTACTGCGGCATTGTTTGGACGGTGTTTAATTCTCCTGCTACTGAAAACCCAACGGACGTACGTCCCTTGAAAAACATGGTAGGCGCGAGGGGGATTGAACCCCTGACTTCTTCCGCGTCAAGGAAGCGCTCTCCCACTGAGCTACGCGCCTTTAAGTGCCTATAAAATAACATTTTCCACCTCATCCCTGTCAACTAGAAACTGCAAAATTGTGCAGTTTTTGTGCAGTTGACAGAGCGGGGAGCCCTGATTATCTAATTAAGATAGGATTAACAACCAATCATGAGTTTAGTCGAGGGAATAGAAATGATCTCTCCTCCCGTGAATTTTGACAATTTTGTGAAGCAAGACTCCGGGAAGGAGGGTTTGCCACTCAATTCTCTCCTGCGCATCATGTTTCTTTCGTCCAGCAAAAAACACCTGAATTATCTTAACAGCACCTACATGGATACTTAAGTAATAAACGCTATGACTTTTCTATGCCGAATACCCAGAGCCACACGATTTTGGAGTATTCAGCGAGGACATTTGCCCTGTCTTTTCGTCTCTTCCACCAATCGTCAAAACGAAACCAGCTTGGATTGCAGGGAGCGCTTATGACGGTTATTTCCTTGCCCATAATCTTCTTAAAGATAGTATATGCCCTCCTGCTGTGATACGGAGATGTAACGAGGATACACGACTTATATTGATGCGTATCAAGTATCTGTTTTGTAAAACGTGCATCTTCTTCTGTAGTTTCCGATTGATCTTCAAGGAGTATGGCATCTTTAGGAATACCAAGAGAAACTGCTTGCTCTTTCATAAGTGAAGCCCATGTGTACTTCCAGACAACTGGTCCACCGGCCAATATAATTTTATCCTTTCTTGCCCATCCCTCTTGGTAGAGTTTGACACCATATTCGACCCGTTCTGTTTCCTCCCCTGCAAGAACGACAATGACATCGGCTGGTTTCATGACGTCTTTGTAATATAAATATTTCCCTGCCTTATCTAATATATATCCATGCCCGATATACAGAAGAACCAGAATGACGGCTAACGTTATGAGTATCTTAAAAAATTTAAACATGCACTATCCCATTAAGAACATATTAATATTCTCAAAATAATGTCTATTCAATTATGAGAACCTTAATAACTACCCAAATCCAGCGATAAGAAATTCCACTGGGAGTGCAACAAAGCAGTCTCGCTGTTTCCGATGAGATCGCCACACACCTTTCAGGCGCTCTTAATGACAACCTTTTATCGCTGGATTTGGAATCATGTTTCATTAACGATAGGTGCCTGTTTCGAAGGATTGATTATCCATATATTTCCGAATTCTTTTTCCTGATATGCCCTGACAAGTCCTAACCGGATGAGCTCAAGGAGTGCAACGAAGGTAACAATGAGCTGCATTCTTGTTCTGCTCCCCTTGAAAATGTCCTCAAACCTCATTGCGTCAAGCCCTTCGATCATCTCCATAATCGCAGACATCCTGTCCTTGACCGTGAGGGCCTCTTTCGTAATAGTGATAATATCAGGAGAGACTGTTTCGAGGAGCTTCTTGAATGCACTCATAAGATCGAACAGATTGACGTCAATAAGATAAAGTTCTTCGTCCTCATCTGATGGGGGAGCCTTGGAAAATACCTTTTTCTGATCTTCTTCTCTGTCCCTGAATGCAGATGCCGCCTCTTTAAATGTCTGATATTCCAGCAACTTCTGGACAAGCTCAAGTCTCGGGTCTTCCTGTTCCTCAAGCGGTGTCTCCTCATCAGGCGGGAGCAGCATCCTCGATTTGATATGGATGAGGGTTGATGCCATAACCAGGAAGTCACCTGCTATTTCCAGATTCAGTTCTTTCATCATCTCGATATATTCGAGATACTGGCTCGTGATGAGTGCGATGGGAATATCATAGATGTCGATCTTTGCTTCTTTAATGAGATGAAGAAGAAGATCAAATGGACCTTCGAAGACAGGGATTTTTATGTTGTAGATTTCTTCCATCTATGGTGATTTTTAAAAATGTGAGCTATTTTAACAGATTATCAGAATAGATGTCTTCGCACTCGTGCGACAATGAGAAAGGCATGGATGTACATTGAGGAAAGATAGACTGCAGAGAATACGCCTTCTTTATGTCGTAACAGCCTGCTCTGCCTCTTTCAGCCACAGGAGTCGGGAGCCGTTTATTACCGATGCATTGATCGACTCGATGAACGCATCGGGTGAGATCTCGAGACCCTCTTTCCTGGCAAACGGCCTCAGCGGCTGCTTTGCCTTTACCTTCACCGCCTTCTTTACCTCTGCCTCTGTCGGTCTCTTGATCGTGGCACCCATCTTCTTTG